>SAMEA104315432__coassemble_234_pt1 | contig 30909 bp, 26 predicted proteins | sample SAMEA104315432__metabat2_high_PE_031 | metagenome-assembled genome bin SAMEA104315432 (sample SAMEA104315432) | gut metagenome | biome: Monkey gut; feature: monkey-associated habitat; material: faeces | place: China | collected 2013
AATATAACATATCACCACACTCCTAATCATTATTACTATTATATTTTAACATATTATTTAAATAACTTAAAGTAAATTATAATACTATTATTTCTCATTTTATTATAAATTTACCCAAATTGCTACATTTTTTTATTACTTATTAAAATTTTTAAACACAATTATTATTTATAGGCATATTAGTTTGAGTAAGTGACAATTAATAGAATATAAAACAAAAAAAGTGAGCAGTATTAAAAGTTATGTTAAACAACTAATTTCTTTTAATCTGTTCACTTTTTCATTCGATTTAATTATTTTTTTATGGTTATAAATATTATCTAATTGGTTAATCCCCCATACTGTTTTTTAGTTTTGATTGAGAATGCATAACTCGTTGGTATCTCTCCCTATCGCCATTAACTGCATTTAAAATTATGTGATTATAGCCGTCTTCACTGGTAGGAACAACCATATTATTAAGTGTTAAAGCATTGACTACTTTGGCAAGTATTTTTGCACTATTAATCACAATAGTTTTTCTTTGGTTATCGGTCAATAGATAATTATGAAAATTAGCACACGTAAATGGGTGTAAATAGTCCGACACTAAATTATTATGAAATTCTCTAGGGTCACAATCTGACTTAAACACAGGCAATTGTGGATTATTGTCTAATCTAGATATAAGTTGTGCCACGGTGTATTTCTTATGTTCCAATTGATACAATTCTGATTGTATACGAGTTAAATTCTTTTTAATGTCTAAATCAATAATACGAAAACCTTGTTTAGCAATCATAAGATTGCCACAATGTGTATCTAAATGTCTAAATCCTATATCCCATAAAAATTGATATTGTTGGAACAAATCACTAAATTGTTTAACATCATATTTAAGCATTATTTTTTGACTACTTAAATTATAATCATATAGATAACTTGCCACTTTATTTAGTTCGACATCAGTCATAGTTAAACTACGTCTTTCTATAGGGTCATATCCTAGTGCCATCTTATAAAGATGTGAATAGCCCATAATATATATTTCTTGTCCATTAATTCTGTCATACACTTCATGATAATGATGGTCTGCAAAAAATATCGTGTAAAGTTTAGGAATATTAATACCCCTACTTATAAGCCAATTATTAAAGTCAACCACGTCACCATCTTTAAATTGTCCGTTAGCTTTCTTTACAACATAATTTTTATGTTTAAGCATAACATATTGTTTTTTGTCGCCAAAGTAGGAACAAGCCTTGCTAGCACCTTCACTAACAATATTATTATCTGCCGAATTTACGGCTTCTACAAAAGACAACTCTTCCGCCTTGTTAGGTCGAGTTAATGTAGTTCTAGCCAAATTCTTATCTTTAACAGTATTAAAAATTTTTTCAAATTCTTCTCTTTTCATCATAGTTATTTTATCACAATTTTTATATGTATTCAATATCTAAATTATTAATGTTGTATTAAATATATATAATAGAAAACAATAATTAAATATTATCAACACCCTAGCACAAAAAAAGACATTATGATTTAATCTAAAAAGATATTATCATAATGTCTAATTTTACTAATCAATTTTTGTATTATTGGCTTGGTTATTATTGTTGTTGTTATTAGCAAACCTTATCTTATTAACAATGTTAACTATATTAGCATAAGCAGGATAACTAAATTGAACTAGACATAGTATAAATAACCAGTTGGTAAAACTCATATTAAGGATATTAGCATAGCCAAAGAAATTGTATAAGAATGGTACTGCGAGCACAATTACACAACAGAATATCATAGCGATATACATAAATGCCCTATAGAAATCAAATGGTTTACATATCTTAAACAATACAAGCATACCTGACAAGGTAACTAATAGACTGGCAATTGTTTCGTAGTAATCTCCCGCATAAGTAGCATATTTATTGTAGTAGAAACAAATAACAACGTTAAGTGTAAATATAATCGCACCCGGCAAACTATTACATATCAAGTTGGACAAGAATTTACCTTTAATCTTATCTTTATTAGGTTGCAAGGATAAGAAGAATGCAGGGACACCAATAACAAATGTTTCTAGTAACATAATCTGATTGGTATTAAATGGATATTGTGTCTTTACTATCAAACAGAATATTGATAGGAAGATAGTAAAGAATGTTTTCATCAAGAATAGCGAACTACTCTTTTGAATATTATTAATAACACGTCTGCCTTCTGCCACTACGCTAGGCATACTAGCAAAGTTACTATCTAATAGTACAAGGTGACTTACGTTACGTGTGGCTTCACTACCACTAGCCATCGCTATACTACAATCTGACTCTTTCATAGCCAAAATGTCATTAACACCATCGCCAGTCATAGCAACTTTATGTCCTTTACCTTTAAGTGCCTTAACAAGATACATTTTTTGCTCTGGGCTAACTCTACCGAATACGGTATATTTATCTGCTGCTTCAGCAACTTGTTGTTCGGTTAATCCTTCTAGGCTTATAAATTTCTCGGCATTTTCTACCCCAACACGTTTACTTACTTCACTAACTGTTATAGGGTTGTCACCACTTATAATTTTGATTTGAACACCATTATCTCTAAACCACTTAATGGTTTTTGCTGCTTCTTCTCTTATATGGTCTTCTATAACTATTATTGCTACTGGAGTACGTTTAGCCGGAACTTTATCTCCTTCTAATCCGCCATCACACTTTGCAAGTAATATTACTCTAAATCCTTTAGAAGCATATTGTTTAACAAGTGGGTCAACATCTTGATTTTTTTCTTTTAGCACATATTCTGGAGCACCAAACACATAGGTTTCGCCGTTTTTAAATGTAACAGCACTTAACTTTCTTGAACTACTAAATGGTAGAACAGTTTGTTTGGTAAATTCTTTACTATATCCGAAGTGAGTAGCCAAGGCTCTAGAAGTCTGGTTGTTATCTTCCAAAGCGGTTAACATACTTCCCATAATGTCATTAATTGTATGATTAACATTGGTTAATTGAATAACCGAATTAACTTTCATACTACCATCAGTGATAGTACCAGTCTTATCTAGACACAACACATCAGTACGTGCCAACATCTCTATACTATATAAATCTTGTACAAGAGTACGTTTTTTAGCAAGTTTAATAACTCCTACCGCAAGTGCCATACTTGTAAGCAAGAACATACCCGCAGGTATCATACCGATTATCGAACCAGCAGTCTTCTTAATAGTATCACTTATATTACCCAATTGTTGGAAGTTGTTGTAATACATAAGTATAGCAAGTGGTATTATTACTAAACCTATACAACGTATAACAAGGTTAAGACTTTTAAGTAATTCACTTTTAGCGGATTTATACTCTTTTGCCTTTGCAGATAACTTTGCTGTATAGTTAAACTCGCCTACTCTTTCTACAAGTGCAGTACATTTACCACTAGCGATAAAACTACCCGAATATAATATGTCGCCTTTTTTCTTCTTTATAGCAACACTTTCACCAGTAAGCAAACTTTCGTTAACTTCAACTTCTCCTTCAAGAAGTTTACAGTCAGCACAAATTTGTTTACCAATATTAAAGTAAATAATATCATCTAATACTACATCGTTAACAGAAACGTCATGCTTATAACCATCTCTTAATACAGTAGCAGTAGGTGCACTAACTAAACTTATTTTTTCTATAGTCTTTTTTGCTCTAATCTCTTGAATAATACCTATAACGATATTACATATAGTAACCACTAGGAACATAAGGTTGCTCCAAGCCCCTACTGATATTAAAGCACCCGCAACTGCAAATACTAATAAGTTAAAGAAAGTAAATATGTTACCAAAGAAAATACGTCTATATGTTTTTACGTTTTTATCTTCTACCTTATTAGTTAAACCTTCGCTAGTACGTTTTTTAACTTGGTCGGCAGTAAGTCCCATTTTTGTGTTGGGGGAAAATCTTTCTACTTTTTCAAGGTCAATCTTTTTCTTTTTAGATTTTGCCTTTGCTCTAGCACGTTTTTCTTCTTTCTCTTTTTCTTTCTTTAATCTTGGGTGAACTTCTTCTGGAGTAAGAATTCTGGGTTTTCTTATTTCTTCAGACTTTTCATCGTTCTTTTCAGCATTCTTACCCTTTTTATCATCTTCTTCACTAACAAAATTTAAATCTTCACTAGTATCTACATCTACTTTAGTCAACTCGACAGATTCATTAGATTTTTTAGTACGCTTCTTCTTTGGTTGTTGCACTGGTGGTATAACCACTTCTTTTTCTTCTACAACTGGAGTATCATTAACATCAGCCGATGGTGTTAACTCTAGATTGTCAGCCTTAACAGAAACAGATTTTGAAGAAGATTTTTTTCTTGTTTTGGTAGGTTGTGCAGTTGTTTCTTCTTTTTTTGGTTCAACTTTTTCACTATCTACTTTTGTCGCTTTTGTTTTTGCTTTTGTATTTTTAGAAGTCGACTTGGTAACAGAACTATTGTTTGGGTCTTCGGCAGTATTTACGCTAGTTTCTTTTAGTTCAACTTTAGTTTCTGGCTTACTTAAGTCTAAAGCAATTTGATTGTCAGTAACATTTTTAGTTTGTTTTGCCATTTCTCTCCTTTTTCATATCGTAAGTGCCTTTAGGCACACACTTGATTATTATATCATAATTAGTTTAACATAAAATCAACTTATAATAATAGTAAAAATTTAATGTTTTTTAATTTTTGTATATATAGTCTCACATTGTATTTATGCATCAACACATACATTATGGTATATTTACACAATAATTTATAAAATTTAATCCAATTAAAATTGAAATAAATTAAAGTTATTGATATAATAGTTACAGATTAAGAGTAGAAAATACCCAATAAATAATTAAGGACAGAAATTTATGGCAGAATTAAAAACAAAAGCAACTATGGACAAAGTTGTCAATCTATGTAAAAACAGAGGAATTATTTTCCAAGGTAGCGAAATCTATGGCGGTATGGGAAATACTTGGGACTATGGCCCTGTAGGTGTAGAAATTAAAAATAATATCAAACGTGCCTGGTGGAAAAAATTTGTACAAGAAAGCACTAATACTTTTGGTGTAGACGCAGCCATTCTTATGAATAGCAGAGTATGGGACGCAAGTGGACACACATCAAGTTTCAGCGATCCAAAGATGGATTGTAAGGAATGTAAAACACGTGAACGTGCAGATAACATCATTGAAGATTATTGTGCTAAACATCATATTGATGGCATCGTGCCAGACAAAATGACTAACCAAGAGATGGAACAGTTTATTGAAGAACACAAGATTAATTGTCCAAAATGTGGTAAACATAACTGGACTCCTATAAGACAATTCAACTTAATGTTTGAGACTTCTAGGGGGGTTACTGACGAGAACCAAAACAAAATTTATCTTCGTCCAGAAACAGCCCAAGGCGAATTTGTAAACTTCTTAAATGTTCAAAGAACAATGAGAGCCAAAGTTCCTTTCGGTATAGCCCAAATAGGTAAAGCCTTCCGTAACGAAGTAACTCCAGGTAACTTCATTTTCCGTACTATTGAATTTGAACAGATGGAACATCAACTATTCTGCAAAGAAGGAACAGACCACGACTTCTACGAATTATACAAACAAAAAGCATTCAATTTCTTATTAGATTTAGGTTTTGACAAAGACCATTTACGTTTTAAAGACCACGACAAATTAGCATTCTATGCTAAAGCCGCTTGTGATATTCAATACTACTATCCTATGGGTTGGCAAGAACTTAACGGTATACACAATCGTACCAACCATGACTTAAGTCGTCACCAAGAATTTAGTGGCAAATCCATGTTATATCTTGACCCATTTACCAACGAAAAGTTTGTACCTTGGGTAGTAGAATATAGTATTGGTGCAGACAGATTAATGCTAGCAGTATTATGTGAAGCCTATGACGAAGAACAACTTGATAACGAAACAAGAGTTGTTATGCACTTCCACCCTGCAATAGCAGCATATAAAGTTGCAGTATTACCGCTTCAAAAACAACAAGGCGAAAAAGCAAGAGAAATATACAACAAACTTTCTACATACTTTATGTGTACATATGATGAAGCAGGTAGCATAGGCAAACGTTATCGCCGTCAAGATGAAATAGGTACACCTTACTGCTTAACAGTAGACTTTGACACTATGGAAGACGATACCGTAACCATACGTGATAGAGACTCTATGGAACAAATCCGTCTTAAAGTAGATGATGTTATACCTTATATTTTAGAAAAAATTAAATTTTAATCTTAAAAAAGGAAATTAGAAATATGGCAAAATGTACATTGTGTGGCAAAGATTTAATTGAGTTTAGTAAAGAACAAGAAGACAAAATTCTGGCACTTATAGATAAAGATAGTTTAATACTTGCCGAGACTTACCCACATTGTTTTAACTATTGTCCTAATTGTGGAATAATTGAACACCCCTTTACTCCACAACAACTAGAAATATTATCTTCCCATCTTGAACAATTAAAAGAAGTTAATGATTTAAATATCCCCGCTATTGTAGACCCACAACATTATACAAAGTCTTGTCTATTAGCCGGCGAATGTTTTAGTATTCTTAACAACACCGATTATGCTCCGTTATGCTATAAGGCTTGCGAAGATGATTTAAGTGCTTTGTTAATTACGTATTTAAAAAAGCATTACCCACAGATGGATTTAAATAATACAGTTAATGTGGTTAACTTAAATATGAGTATGGAAGATAACGATTTGTTTTTGGAGATAACCAAGTGGCTTAATGTGTTTAGATTAAGAACCTTGGCTACTACTCCAGAAGATGTGTCTAGTAATCCAGTGCTTTTATACAATGCAATACTTGTGTACATTAATCAATGCGAAATGGATAAAGCACATCAATTGTTTGATATAGCAAAAACCAATTATGCTGGCACAAGTGATGTACACGATAAAGCAATTAATTATATCCAAAATCTATTTGATAAATTCGACTATTAAAACTATTTATTTAAGCATATTATATAGTTAACTAAAAATAGTAAAAAAGACATATTGATTATTTTTCAATATGTCTTTTTATTTATCTATTATTGTCTTCTAGCCCCACAATTAGGACACCTATCTTCTGACTCATTAAGTCTAGTGCCACAGTATGGGCACTTGTTTTTACTTTCTTCTTTCTGCACATTTTCAGCAATTTTATCTTTTACTTTTTGATAATATTCATTAGCAGTACCCTTAAATTTTATAGCACTTTTAATAGCAATAACTATAATAAATATAGCAACTATTGCAATAACTATAGCCATCACTACCCATATTATACCAAATTCTTCAAACATCTCTTCAGCAAAAGAATCAAGTAGTAATCTCTTTAAATTTAAATTAAACATAATCACAACCTTTTATCACAACTATATTTTGCTTTTGCAATTAGGGCATTTTTTATCTTTTGCAGTGATACGACAACCACAATATGGACACTTGGTCAAACTTGCTCTTTCTTCTGCTTGAACTTGAAGTTTCTCTTTTTCTTCTTTATTATCTCTTGCTTCGATATTAATATCTTGCTTTGCCACCATTAGCAAATGCATACCAAAACCAGCCGACACAACCGCAACTGCAATACAAATTAATAAGGTTTTTAAATCATATGCTTTAACGATATCGTATACCATAAACCCTAAAGTTAATCCTGCAAAGAAACAAAGTAATATTCCTGCAATCAAAATAAGATTGGTGCGTTTAAATATTTTCAATGGGCTTAAAGTCAATCCTATTAACAAAAATGAAAATACGCCAACGCCTAGACCAATAAGCATAGCCAAATTGTCATTATATTTACCCTTTAGCACTACTAGTTGGTATATAAATAGTCCTAAACAACCTAGTCCCAATAAATATGATACAAAACTTAATAATTTAATACGTCCGCTATTTTTTAACATAATAAAATCTCCTTTTATCGTAGGTAATACTTAAACAAAGTTTCTTAAATTCACGAGTTTAAGAACATATCTTTAATTATATATTACCATTAATAATAAAAATTGAAAAGTAAATTAAATTTATGTTGCAAATTACTTAAAATTAATATATACTATCATTGTCAGTTTATGGCCCTATGGTCAAGCGGTTAAGACGTCGCCCTCTCACGGCGGAATCTGGGGTTCGATTCCCCATAGGGCTACCATTAAATACCTTTATTAAGCCTTTTTTGTAAGTTCGACTTAATATTGGCTATAAATTTCAATGGCTTAATTATGCCATTTTTTTTATTCCTAAATAGCCATTTGAGTGTCTTTTTGAGTGTCAAAAGTTAATATATAATTAAATAGAATTAGTTACTTTTTTGTTACTACATTATAAATATTTAAAATATATTTTTACGTATAAATTAAGCCATTTTAATAATATTTGATTGTGTTTTTTAATATTAATAGTTATACTTGGTTATAATTTAAAAACAAATCTTGCAAAATTATAAAAAGTATAGTATACTTTTACATAATAAATTTTACTATTTAAGGTGGTCGTTATGGTTAACAATCAATCCAACAAAATTGAATATTTAATGCGTAGACGTGAATATCTACTTAAACTTCGCCGTAGAGCAAGTATATTTCAGATTTTGGCTGTAATATTCCTTGTATGTGGACTTGTAACAACTTTTGTTATGAAAGCAAAAGACTTTGAAAACGTATGGCTTTCTGTTATGGGATTAATATTCTTGCTAGGTGGTGTAATTTTTGAAATTACCGCACTTATATATTTCAGCAAAGCAAAGAAACATTTATCAGGTCAAACTGTTAATGCTTCTACCGATCCTAGAGACTGGAATTAATACATCATTTATTCAATTTTCGATATTAAAAAAACTCTACTTTTGCAGTAGAGTTTTTTTGTATTTAATGGTTTTTGTCAATACATAAATTAAATTTAATATGTTTAATATTGATTACATAAATGGAGCAAAGAATTTAAGGAATGCACCCGCAAATTTCTCGTACCATTTACGTTGTCTAACATCTCTTAAACTTACTAGGTGGCTACTACCGATAATATTATCAATATCTTGTTTAACAGTAGATACCATCTTTGAGTTATGTATTAATACTCCACTTTCAAAATGTAAGTACATACTTCTAAAGTCAAAATTAGTACTGCCTATAACTGTGGTGGTGTCGTCAACAACCATCATTTTTGCATGAACAAATCCTGGCGAATATTCAAATATCTTTACACCCGCTTTAATAAGTTCGGCATAATAAGAACGGCTTAAATAGAATACCCATTTTTTATCAGGGATACCAGGCATAATAATTCTAACATCTACACCACTTATTGCTGCAACTTTTAAATCTTGCATTATATTACGGTCTATAATAAAATATGGAGTAGTAATATAAATAGTTTTTCTTGCACCACTAATCATTTTATCTAATAAGTTACGAGCAATAGGAGACTTGGTTATTGGTCCAGTCCCATATGGCTGAATATAATCTTTAACTTTAGTGCCAACTATACGGTCATTGCGGTACTTGGTAATATCAATAATCTTTTTAGTAGATACTTGCCAGTTGTTAAAGAACATAACAACCAAACTCCACACAGCAGGGCCATTAAGTTTAACAGCAGTATCTTTCCAATGTCCAAACTTATTGCTTTCATTAGCATATTCGTCACCGATATTAATACCACCCACATAACCTACACAACCATCAATAACTACCACTTTTCTATGGTCACGATATTGTGAAAACATATTAATAGTAGGTACAAGTTTGTTAAATGGGACTGCTTCAATACCATGGTTACTTAATTTCTTAAAGAACTTTTTATCATCAAATCTATCAGCGCAGCCAAAGTCATCATACAAAAGTTTGATTTCTACACCTTCTCTAGCCTTAGCACGTAAAATATCAAACAATTGTTTCCATACCTTACCCGGTTTAACGATAAAGTATTCAAGTAAAATATATTTTTTTGCGTCTTTAATGCTTGCAAACAAATCTTCAAAATATGTTTCGCCATCTTTTAGATAAGTAGCAGTAGTGTCATTGTATACTGGCCACTTTTCTGTATTAAGCAAATATTTAGAATAGTTACATGCACCAGCATCATATTTGTTAAGTCCATCGATAGTCTCTGGATTTTGTTCTAATGCTTTATATGACAAGTAACTTACATTTTGAAAACGTTTACGTTGACGCTTGCTACCACGGGTAGTTTTTAATTGAATATACAATGCGACGCCAAACACTGGTAACAATAATATCGTAACTATCCAAATAACTTTATACTCTGATGTCTCATTATCTGCATTAAGAAATCCAACCAATATAAGTGCTGCAAAAATAGAAACAAGAGTATAAATATATGTATTTAAAAACAAAGTGAAGACAACAAAAATAGCAACGTTAATTAAAAACATTAACGTTAATAAAAATTTTGATGAAGTTATAAACTTTACAAACTTTTTCATTTTGTAGCCTTTCTAGTAATAATATAATGTTAAAATACACATAGTATATATTTAACGTATAATATATATTATCACATAATGCTTTATTTTACAATTATTTTATGTAAAGTAAGCACAAATTAACACTATCATTTCGAATAATTTTGACAAAGTTTAAATAAAATTTTATTTAGTTTTTTATAATTTATTGCATACCAATACTTAAACACGTCTGTTAAGAAAAATTAATACAATAATTAATTATGTTGGTAGATATGGGGCGTGGGGCTACACTGCCCGTGCCAGCCATGGCGGTGCAGTGTGCCCCAGCGACACGGTGTGTCGCTGGGTCTAGGCACATATCCATGTGCCCGCCCCACGCCCCACTTAATTAACAACTATTATGTCATAAATAATACTTTAAAATCACTACCACATAGCACGAATACTCTCTACAAATATTTACTTATCATATATTACTCTCATTACACATTGCCGAGTATGATTTACAATACATCTATTCATTTTGTTTGTTGGCATTATTATTCTTTTTAGATTTATCAATATTGGCTTTATCATACTTATTGCTTTTGTCTTCATTTTTATCACTATGATTATCTACTACTATCTGGTTGTCACTTTTTTCTTCAGATTTTTGCTTATCACTATTAGACGGCATAACATCTTTCAATTGACTTCCCATATTAACGAATCTGGTCATCTGGCTAAAATTGGCACAAACAAAAATTTCTATACTTACAAGTAAATACCCTATATAAATCTGACAATCTCTAGAGCAAGCAAAGATTAATAATACTAGGTATACCATAACAAAACCCAGCATGGCCATCATCTCCATAAATTTAACTTTGGTGTAGTTGTCCTTAAATAGGTTAATTATAGACATAACTATCACAACAACAATGGACGCAAGCATAATAGCATTAAGCAGGTAGAACATCACTTTAACAAAATTGCCACCATTTTCGCCTAAAGTAAATTTCTTAATAGGCAATATAAAAGTTATTAATGTCAACAATCCAAAAGTTAACAAGCAAATATTAAGTATTTTTTTATTACGCATAATACAAAACTCCTTTTGTTAATTATTGACAACTTAAAAAATTTTAAGCATAAAAAAATCACAACAATTAAGTTGTGACTTTGTTTTATTAAATTTCGCCTTCAAGACGTTTCTGTTTGTAGAATTCAATTGCTTTCTTAATAGCATTAATAGCATCTTCTCTACCGCCCAAGGCCTTAACTTCTACTTTCTTATTTTCAAGTTCTTTATACACACTTAAGAAATGCATAAGTTCTTCAAAGATATGTTTAGGTAGTTCGGATATATCTTTAAACTCATTGTATTGTGGGTCGCCAAAAGGTATAGCAATTATCTTCTCATCATTCTCGTTACGATCTGTCATAGTAACAACACCTATAGGATAACAAGTTACCAAACATAAATGTGTGATAGGTTGACTACACAAAACAAACACATCTAGTGGGTCATGGTCATCACAATAAGTAAGTGGTATAAAACCATAGTTCATAGGGTAGTGAGTACTTGTATATAGAACTCTGTCTAGTCGAAGTAGTCCAGTCTCCTTATCAAGTTCGTACTTTAACTTACTACCTTGTTCAATTTCTATTACCGCTTCAAATTTTTCTGGGGTAATTCTTCTTGGGTGTATCTCTTTCCAAATATTCATAATAACACTTCCTTTTTTTCTAACAATACTATAATACCACAAATTATATTAATTGTAAATCTCCTTACAAAACGATTATCCCGTTAATAGTTTTAATACACAGAATCACAATTGTAATAATACACAATACTATAAATCACACTTTATGACAAAAAGTGTATATCATATGTCCCCAAACATAGAGTTATTAAAAATATATTAATCTTATTAATTTGATGTTATTATTTATATATTAGTATGTAATTAATTGCGACAGAATCCAAACCATCTAATTATTTACTTTATTATCCCCGCCTGTCATTTATCAAGCGTAGTCGAACTTGGAAGTGAAACGAACAAGCGACAAACTTGTTTCGTCGTAATCTGGGCGGGGTAAGTAAAGTATGTGATAATATTAACCTTACATTTTGAGATTCCGAAAGGTGCATAGCACACTTTCGATTTGACTAACGTCAAATTTCGACTTCGCTTATGCTACGCTTTAGAACTGACAAGTATAGGCTTTGCGTTGTAAATTAAAGTAGTATAAACTGCACGTGTAATAATATTTAATACTAACAAAACAAGAAAAATACTTAACAATTATATGTTGTATTTTTAAAACTAACATATATAATTATGTAGAAAAACAAAAAGACAACCTGTGTTTAATATACATAGGTTGTCTTTATTAAGTATAGTAAATTTATGTATCTAGTTTGCCACCACCGAAGATAAGATTAATCATTTTTAATTGGAAACTAATAGGGAAAAATCTTAATAGGAAATAACAAATATTATACTTTGTACTTACAATACTCATAGGTTTACTTTTCTTTTTATAAGACTGCTTAACTATTACTTTTGCTACACGTTCTGGTGGCATACGTTTTGACTCGTGCCTATCTACAAAACCTACTGCACGATTAATACGTTCGCCATATCTTTCATTGGTGTCAAAGTTTTTAATACGATTCTTACAGAAATTACTTTTTACATCGCCTGGACATATAGCACAAACGTCAATACCTGCTTCACAAAGTTCAAGTCTTTGTGCATATGTAAACGACAACACTGCTGCTTTGCTTGTACAATACATACCCCTAAATGGCACACTCCAAAGCCCCAAAGCACTACTAATATTAATAATCTTACTACCTTTAGACATAAGTGGTAATGCATATTTACTGCAGTAATATACACCCATAAGGTTAACGTCCATTATACTTTTAAAAGTTTCGGTAGGTATAAGTTCAAGTGCTCCGCTCACCCCAAATCCGGCACAATTAATAAGTATATCTATATGTCCATATTTTTCTTTAATCGCTTCAAACACATTTTTTACTTTTTCTTCATCAGAAACATCACAAGTATAACTATACTCTTCATATCCTAATTCTGGTTCTCTCGAAATATTGATTACAGTATTACCCATCTTTCTATACATATCAGCAGTACATTTACCTATACCACTACTAGCACCAGTAATAACAATTATCTTATTATCTTTTTTCTTCATATACAACTCCTAAATTTACAACATATATTCTAACTGATAAATCGTTTTTTTCAAAATATAATTATGCATATTCTAACAAATATTAACACTTTACAAATCCCATACATACTATAAAGTGTATATTGTTAATAACCTTTATGTTTACACAATTTACTTACCCCTTAAAATGTGTATAAGTAAGGAATAAAGCCAATATACCCCTCCCTTTCCAGCCTACAGGCTGTTAAATAAAATAGGTGCGTTTGTAACGTACCTATTTTTTAAATGACGTAATAAAGCCATTTTTTAAGCATTATTTATTTTTATTCATTATAAAATCATAAAAAACATCAAAAAATGTCCATATTTCAACTTATCCACATATACACACTCTAATTATTATAAATTTTTATGTATAATTATGAAATTATGCATAAATTTACACTCATATGCATAAAAATTGTCGAAAATTTCGTAAGTTATCCACTTATCCACAATAATCAAGGCATTTATCCACAATTATTTTCGATAATTGTTTTATAAATTTGTTAATTTGGGTTAAAAACAACAAACTTTCAAAAAGTTGTACACAATTTTTGTGATTTAGTCATAAAATTTACCCGTTTATCCACAGAAATTTACGGACACATATTGGTAGGGATTAAATTATTATGAATATTAAAAGTATTATTATCCATACTTACACTGCTCTCTATAGCATTTAAACCAGCAGGTACATCTTCTACACCTTCGACTATAATACCTTGTTGTGCATTATAGTATTCATGCCTAATTTCTTTCTCTTCAATTTTCTTACCATCTCTATAATATTCTACATAAGCCTTGGCTTCATAACCATCTCTAGGATATGTTAATCTATATTGTTCGCCTTTAAACAACACTTTATCTGTATATTTTTTTTTAGTATCATAAATAACTTTATCACCGGTATTTTTTATAGTACCCAAAGTACAACTTCTAGTTTTGATTTCTTTATCTGGCTTAACTCCATATATATTAACTGTTACACTTTCACTATTAGTAGATATCGTAATATATATAGGTTCTTCATTATTATTCTTAAATTTTAGGTCTGCCACATATTCCGACACCATAGCGTCCATAGCAAGTGGCACATATTTAACTGGTAAAGTATGTTTATGTACTTCCAATATTTCGGTATCGGCTAATAATAGAGCATTGTACAAAGTGGTACTTGCTTGACATATACCGCCACCAACACCATCTACGAATCTTCCATTATAAATTACTGTAGCCACTTTATAACCATTACTTTCTGTATGTGGTCCTGTCACCTTATTAAAACTTACTTCCATATTAGGTTCAACCACATATCCATTAAAATATGACAATGCTTTTTTTACATTGTTCTTTCTATTACCTGTACTATCAGCAACATATGTAGTATATGTAGATACTAGTTGAGTTTTGTTTAAATTGTCTTGTTTTGTCACATTGGCTTTTTCCACAATTGTTTCTATATCAACATCAATATTATTACTCTTTAAGAATTGTTGGTTTATATCGTAATATAGTTGTTCCTTGTTAACTCTTAACCCATCACTATCTGCTGTAATTTCAAAACAATTTTTACTATCTGGTTTAAACACAATCTCACTATCTACTGGTTTGATTTCTATTTCTTTAATAATATCTTCTATCTTTTCATCAAGCCCAACAAATATATAATTAAAAGCCACATTTATACTTACACCTTCCTTTGTCATATCGTCTATGGCTTGACTCGACTTTTCATAATTGTTTAAAAGTTGATTACGGCGACTTGCTTCTTCAATTATGGTATGTATCTCGCTATTGACTTTAAAATCATCTTTCGTAAACTCCCAAATTTTCTCGCCATAGTTTATTTTTAATTTAAAATCCTGACTTTTTTCCTTAAACACATCGTATATAAGTTGCTCGGCTTCTATACTTTCTAGTCCTCCGATATTAACTCCGTTAATCATAGTTCCACTGTGTATAACATTGGACGGGTCTTTACTCTCCAATACAAAAAATTGTCCAACTACTGCCATAATTAATACTAAACTTATAGCACTTAAACCAAGTAGCAACTTACTACCATTGTCTCTACGCAAGACTTTGGTCTTTTTACCTTGCAAGCCTGTATCATAGTAGACATTATCACTATGCTTAAGCACAGGCTTATTAACTTCCATGGTCTTTCCCATATTGGCACTTGATTTACTATTCTGTTTTATATTACCCTTACCGACTTTCCTATCAACTTTTTTATGTACATTAGCACCACTTTTATTACTAGTCGATTTTGATATATTGTTATTTGCAGTGCTACTACTTTTTGTATTAGATACTTTAACTTTAGGTTTCTCGCCTTCGGTACGAGTAATAGTAATTCTTGTTTTGGTTTCTCTTAATAATTCCTTATCTTTTCCCATAGTCACGTCCTTATTATTAATCCTAGTTTTAGTATCGTTAATTTACTAAAAATTATGCAGTCATTACTACTTTCACATATAAAAAACCGACTAATAAAATAGTCGGTTTAATTGATTAAATATTATTATCCTATATTCTTTATCACATATTTCAATTGAATATATTGTATAAGTTCTATTTATCTTCTTTTTCATCATCAAGACTTACTCTAGGAGATTTAACACCTGCTTTTTTCTGATCCATAAATAGTTTCATTAATTTTTCATTTAAAAACTTGGCTTGTTCTAGCAAAATATCTTTATCATTAACAATCATTTCTTTAACACACATTTCAAATAATGTGGATTTAATCTTTGATATAAATTTTGCATTAACTCTAGCCTTCTCTACTAGATCAGTCGAATTAACTTTAAGTTCCATCTCACTAAATGGTATCTTGGCTTTTTTAAGTTCTAAAGTTTGAATTCTTAATTTATTAATATAATCTGGATTAATAAGTGATAAATATGTCATTGTTTCGAATGGCAAATTTTCATATTCAAGGCAGTTTTCGTTAATCAAGAAATCATTTTCTTTATCGTACAATATTTTCTGTGCGAAGTGATATGCGTCATATATATCTTTAACACTCTTGTTAGAATCTTTCAATCCTACATTACCCAACAATTGTGTTATGGAGAATGCTAAATTTTTATCGCTAGTATGAGCCTTAATAAAGTTGTACAATACTAGACACATAAAAGCGATATATCTACAACTACCATCACTCTTTAAATATGCTCTATACATCTTACCACTACATTTAACTTTAAAGTCTTTAAATGTTGGCCCTAAAATATATTGCCACAAATCCAAATCGTTGTAATATTTAATTATATTAGAATGTGTTTCATTTTTAAGATGGTATTTTAGTCCGCCGTTAATAGATATTTTTATCTCATTAAGTATACGTTCACGGCTAATATCTTTAACCTTGCTAGCACAAATTTTGGCAGCCTTATATGTATGACGGTCTATACCAAAGCCCAATTCACAAGTAAATCTTACCATACGTAAAATACGTAGTCCGTCATCATTAAACACAACCATAGGATCGGTAACTGTCTTAATAACTCGTTTTTTAATATCACGTTTGCCATTGACATAATCTAATAATTGACCATCAATAATATCATAGAACATAGCATTAATAGTAAAGTCACGTCTAAATACGTCATCTTTAGGATTGTCTACAAAACTTACTTCTTCAGGTTTATGTTTACCACTTTCATCATAAACTTCTTTTCTAAAAGTAGTATATTCGTACTGTTCGTTATCTTTAGATATAAGTAAAGTACCAAGTCTTTTATTTATAATTTCAGCAGTATAACCATTGTTTAAACACAATTGTTTCATATCTTCGACAAGCATAGCACCAGCAATATCTACATCGTTAACATCATAACCAAGTAGCATATTTCTTACATAGCCACCCACAATATAGGTCTTGTAACCCAAAGCATATGTTAATTGTGCTAATCTTTTAAGGTTGTCACTAACTTCCATCATATCAACTCCATTAATTATACAAATCTTACAGCATTAATGCCCCATGCTGTTTTGGTGGTATCGTCTACCTTAACTTTTTCGCTTATTTCTATACCAGCAACTACCAAAATCTCGTTACCACTAGCCAAAACTGGCAAATATGTACGTAGTCTTGCTGGAACTTTTTTATCGATTAAATAATCACTTAAACTCTTTGTTCCACCACCAAACTTTTCAAAGACATCGCCATCTTTCCTATAACGCCATACTGCGTCTTTAGGGACTTTGTTATAATCAATCAAATGATCATATTCACCTAGTTGCAATTTTCTAGTCATATTCATTTCGATAACACCATAGTTAGGTATATCAATACGACCTTTAACAGGTTTCCAAGTCTTTGGCTCTGGAGTAAATCTCTTGTTTGTAATAGTTAAATAATTGTATTCTTTATAGCAAGAAAGTTTATTAGGTAAAGTAATACGGTTTCCATTCTCGCCTTCTAGAGCCAAACCATTAATAATCTTAAGATGTTTTCTTTCAATATCCGCCATCACACCTATACTCTTAAGTGCTTTTTTCAAAATACGGTTGGTAACAGCAATTGGATAACTAAAGTAACTAATAGGTATCTTAACTACGCCATCACTCTCATACACAATACCTGTGTCATTAAGAGTAGAATATATGTACTCATCATCAAGTTTACATAGGTCGCCAAAAGCAACTATTGATTGGTCGGCATTAGGCCATCGATTACGTATAAGTGGCATAATCATATTACGTATGTAATTACGACTATATTCAATATTAGTATTGGTTTCGTCATCTACATAAGGTATCTCGTTGGTATTAACATAAGCCATAATTTCTGCACGTGTTGTGTACAACAATGGTCTAATATACACACCATCTCTAATAACGTCCATACCACTAGCACCAGTAATACCTGTACCCCTAAATATATTAAGTAGTATAGTTTCGGCTTGGTCTTGTAAATGATGTCCCAAGGCTATCTTGTTAACAATACCCTTATTAAGTAAAGCCTTAAATACTTTAAATCTGCATTCTCTAGCAGCAGTCTCTATAGTAACATTTTTATCTTGACTTACCTTTAAAGCATTAACTTTTTGTTTAATAACTTTAATACCCATAGTATTGCAGTAGTTAACTACAAATTCGGCATCGTTATCACTGGTTTCTCTTATACCATGGTCAACTGTAATAGCAATTACTTCAAAACCTTTCTCTTTAGATATAGAATTTAAATAGTGAAGCAAAGTCATACTATCTTTGCCACCACTACAAGCGACACCTATCTTATCGCCTTTTTGTATAATACCATACTTCTCGATTGTTTTTTCTACACTCTTCATTTTAACTTTCCTTTAAAAAAATTAGTATTTACAGCATAAAGCCATAATTTTAACGGTATACGTATCACAATATCTAAAAACAAAGGACATTGACACTATACCAACATTATTCTTAATTATTGTAACACAAAATTATTAATATTAAAATACTTAATTGATAATTTTCAACAAATTTTACATATATTATTTAAATAAATATATATTTAGTTATTATATCAAATAAATTAATACGCATTTTAATTTAAGAGATTTTTGAATATTTCAATATCTGTAAGATAGTTAAAAAAAATTAATATTGAAAAATGTTAATATTTGTGATAAAATATAATTACTAATTAATTAAGGAGATGCATACTATGCCAAAACCAAAGACAACAATCTTCGAAATCGGAGCAACATTAATATATCAAAAACAAAATACATTTGATGGTTGTCATTTTATTATAGGATTTAGAGGTGGTTCTCAATTAGATGGTAAATACACTGGATTAAGTCACCTACTAGAACATTTACTTTTTAGATCTCCAAAAGAAAACTTAACTCAAAACATATTAAGCAATATACTTAATTACACTATCAATCAAAATGCTTATACAAGCAAAAATTACATAGTAGTAGATTTTAGTGCTGCATCAAAAAATGTAGATATTGCATTAAAAAATTGTGTAGATATGCTTTCAAACAAAAAGTTTAGTACTGACCAAATAGCAAAAGAGATTCAAGTAGTTAAACAAGAAATTTCTTTAACTAAAGACGCTATGAACCATCAACCAATCACTGCGTTAGATAATTTTATACTAGCCATTGATTCCGAACGTGGTCAAACTTCAAGTCATGATGAAATATTAGGTAGTTCAAAAACATTAGGCACCATTACACCAGACATACTTACAAAATATGTTAAACGTTATTTCAATACAGACAACCTAGTAGTATCTGTTACAACTAACAAATCTGAAGCAGAAATTGTAGGACTTCTTAACAAATATGTTTTCCCTAAATTTAAAGAAGCAAAAGATCCTAGATTTGTAATAGGTGTACCTGAAAAGAAATTCTACAAACCTATCAATGTATTATTCACTTTACCTGATCCATCACGTACTGGTGTAGATATTACACTTTTACTAAAAGACAGAACAGGCGAATCTGATAATATTAATAAAGAATATGCTTATGAAGTAATAGAAGAATATATGATGAATACAATCGGTGGCTTGTTGTGGGATAAATTAAGGACTAAAAAACAATTAGTATATACTTATGGCTTATCTCACTTGGATCTAGATACAGTTAAGTACAAGATGTTTACCGCAACCACCAACGAAAAGAATATGCGTACTACAATTAAGGAAATATGTAGTACTATTAAGCATATAGGCGAACATGGTGTACCAGAAGAAATGTTTAACCAAGTCAAAAAAGCACTTGACACCCAAAAGGCAGCAGTGCTACAAAGATTCAAGAATTGCTCTGCTAGTGGAAACTTTGATGATTATCTAACACAAAGAGAATTCCTAGATTACGATGTAGTATCTAAATATATATCCAATGCTAAATATGAAGATTTCAATCGTCACATTACACAAACATACAGAACCGCCAATGTATCTCTACTCGTTGATGGCGGATTCCAAAGCAATCATGTATACAACCTAATTGAAGTAGAAAATATGTTGGGCAATCATGCACATGACGAGCAAAAAGAACAACTTAATGTCCCACGTATGGAATTTACAAGTCCAGTACCAAATGTAAAAGATGAAGATGCAGAAGTTATTTATATTCCAGAAGAATATATACAAAATCAACAAGCAATACCGGTAGATGCTGAACCTGTAAAAAATAGATAGGAGTGAAGAATTATGAGAATATCATCAGTAGGAGTAGCGAATTCGCTTACAGATTTAGACGAAGTTAGAGTTCCACTAGTTATTAACACAAGAACCGAAACAGATGGCTCTAAAAAATATCATGGATTCGTACCTGGTATTATGATGCCTGACGTTATTGGGACAGATATTGAAGAAGTTAAAAAAGAATTAGATATTAAAGCAAAAGAAAAGATAAAAGAAATGCTTAAAGATTCAACTCCATTTCCATTCTTCCCAGACGAACAACATATATACGAAGACTTTGATGATGTAGAATATGTAAAATTCTACAAACTTAAATAATTAAATAATAGATAAAAAACACACTAGGCAAAATTAAACCTAGTGTGTTTTTTGTTAACTATCACAGATGGCACAAAAATCATAATATTACACAACATTAAATATACGTACTGCTAATACAGTGAAGTCATCTTCACACTTACCACCTACAAGTTCTACTGCTCTATCCAGCACTTCATCTGCCAAAGTCTGTGGATTAATGGTAGATTGATTATTGATAAATGTCTGCAATTCTTCTCCGCCACCAAAGGCTTCCATTACGCCATCAGAAACCATAACTATTATGTCAAAATCCGTAAATACTTTTTTAGTAATATGCGGTTTCATTTCTTCCAACACACCAATAGGAAGTCCGCTTGAACTTATACACTCGGTTTCAAATTTATGTTTAATAAATGTGTATGGCGAACCTAGTTTGATAAAATCCATAAGATTTTTACGCAAATCTAATACACAAATATCAAGAGCAGAAAAACTCTCATCAGTATTTAGACTTAAAAGTTTATTAACGCTATTAAGTATTATATCGTTGTCAAATCCTGCTTTATAGAAATTTTCTATTAATGTGATAGTTAAATCACTTACCGAATGTGCGTGTTCACCACTGCCCATACCATCACACAAAGCCACCATGTATTTACCATCATCTATCTTTATTAATGAATGTGTATCGCCACTTAATACTTTACCTGTTTTTGTACAAGCACTACTACCAAATACTATATCATAATTAGGACGAGTTTTTAACACTACTTCATATGTATCTTTAATATCACTAGTCGTATTACTAACCACATACATTTTTGTGCCGATTATTTTAGAAATTATTTTTTCTACTTTGCCATTATCAATTTCGGATTGTTTTATCATTAAAGTTACATATTTAGTACTACCATCTTGTTCGTATACTATAACATCAAGGCAACATATGTTTTTATAGTTAAGTTCTTCCTTGATACGATTCTCTCTAGCGATGTCATAAACTATATTAAGATTAAGTTCATGGCACAGTTCACGCAATAGTAAACTTACTCCTTTCAACTGGTCGGCTATTAATATTTTTGATGCGTCCATATTATTAACCATAACCGCATATCTCCTATAACTATTAAGTAGTGCGTTAAAAGTACCCAACACATTATTAACTTTATCACAACTTGTAGTTAAATATTGCGGAACATCAAGCAGATTAAGTTTACCTTTTTCAAACCCTATGTCTACCATATCATCAAAAATTGCAGTAGAAATTTTGCCATCTACTCTCATACATTTATTCTTTTTACTACAATTATTACAACATTTATCAATAAGTTCGCTTTTTAATATAGTTTTTGCATCGGTTTCGGATAACGAGCCTTGCACCATTTGTTTGTACACACTATCCATCTCCAAAAACACATTGCTGACTCCCATCATACGTTTAACCAGATTGTCTCGGCTTTTATTAATTATTGTTCTGACTGTAACATTTTCTCCGATACCATTAATCTGCTGACTAACATAAGTGATAGTACGCATAGGCACAAACAAAAATAATATTTCGCCAACAATTATACTGATAACGCTATATATATTAAATATACTATAACTAGCAAAATAAAATCCTGTGACTAGTTCCGCCATCACAATAGCAAGGCAACTAAATATCTTAAAACTTGACTTAAATCCTACTGCACACAAAGCAAACATTATAAACACAGCCATATATGTTGGATTGGTATAGTGCAAACTTGCACCCAGTCCCAACATACTAGCCGTAACCAAAGTAGACTTAATGCTAACAACATAACTTAATATTAATATTATTAACACTCCTAGACATTTAAGAATTTCAAAACTATATATATTAATATTGGCAAGTCCCATACCGATAGACATAACTATAATGCACAAACACATAATCTCGTCTATATTAAGTTTGATATTAAGACTTCGTTTAGTAATCTTAAACACATGCAAAGCACAATACAAATACAATAATCCTATCGCCAACGAAATAATAGTAATTATAATATCTTTCGGTTGTCCGCAATTGTACACAATATAAACGATATTACCAAGTATTGCGTATAAACAAATAAGCAAACTATGAGCATTTTTATGTAAACTTTTATGTATCCACTTGCAACCTAGTGCTACACCTATAAGATTGATAACTTGATACAATCCTGTTAAGGAAAAGAATGCACCAAAATATGCAATTAAATAACATAGACTAGTAAATAAATTGTCTTCTTTTCTAAATATCAAAGCATAATATATGCCAAAACAAAACGGAGTCATATACCCCATATTAATAGTCGCTTTGTTAAGTGTGAAAAATAAAAATGTTAAACCTATATAACGAAGTATACAAATAAAATTAATATTTTTTGTTTTTGCCATAATCTTTTCCATACACTCTCTCCCGTCTTTATGATTAATTGTACCAAAGTGTTTTGATTAATGATAAACATTAATAAATACTCTTTTTGCATAAAACTAACTAACTGGCACGAATTATGTAACATAAAGGCGAATAGAATATTATCGGCATAATTTTACACAACCCTAGTTAAATATTTTTAGGATTGACATTGACTGTAAATGTGGTATACTATTTAAGACAAAAAATAACAATGTCAGTGATTAGATAGGAGATAATATTATGGATTTAACAACTGATATGAAAAAAAGAGAACTTGATAAAGTTCTTAAACAATTCTGTACTTTAAAACAACGTACCGATAACTATATCGCTACTGCCGAACAATTTAGTGAACACGGCGAAGTAGATTATGCTTACGGTCTTATTATAAAAGAGATTTTAGCAAAACCAGATAGCACTGCATTTACTGCTTGGCGTATGCTTGAAGATGCTGAATCTCAATACGAAGATCTTATGGACGAAAGCAAGTACCATACAGTTAGCGAATCATCATTATCTTTTGCTTACAACATGAGAAAGCAAGCACTAGAAATAATTAAAAAAGAAATTTCTCCATCACTAGAAACTCATTTAGGACAAAAGATTGTTAGAATGTCTAATAGTGAAATGGATACTTTACTTCAACGAATTAGAGAAAATCAAGAGAAATCTATCGAATTATTGCTTGATAATGGTTTTTCAAGAGTTCACTTGGATATGCTTATAAAATATATGGAACAAGCCAAAGATTCATTTAAACCTAACTGCTCTAATGAAGCATTAAATCTAGAAACAAAAATCTATAATGATGTTGTAAGATCAATTCAATCACAAAAATATATTAATGGCACTTCCGACACAGAAACAGTAAATCAATATGCTGGAATTATCGAACATATTACTATGTCAAAAATGGCTGTAAGAGAAATTGAAGAAATCAGCGATGATTTAAGAAGATTCTCACAAAAACGTGGTTTTGCTCGTAACCACTATGACCAAAACAGTACTACCCCTCGTGCCGATTATTATTTCTCTGTATTTAAAGAAAATCTATATGGAGATGACTTGGATCTTAACAAATCTAACAGAAGTAAATGTTTTGCTTATGCAAGCAAAAAGTTTAAAGTAACCGAAATGCAATCTTTAGCACAGATGTATTCTAGTACTCCAGAAAAAAGTAAGTAATAACTTATTATTTAACTATTAAATTATTAACAATTAAATCATTTATATATTAAAAACTAATTCATTTACAAAAAAGACTTAAATCATGTGATTTAAGTCTTTTTGTTTAACTTAATATTACAATATTAATATACACCATTTATACCATTGGTGATAATCTCGTCCAATAGTCTTTTATATTGTTCGTCATTTAAAGCACCACGTTCATGAAGTTGTTTTATAAGTTCGATTCGGTCAGTCATATTGCGATACTTTAATTGTTCATGCACTTCTTCATTGGTCATAGTAGGAGTAATAACAAAATTCTCAAAAGTGGTGTCTAGATTATTAACCAAATTTTTGGTTGCAAACAACATAAGTAATCCCGAGACCAAATTCATACCAGCCATCATCTCGGCAAAAGATACTATCATAATAGGAACACGTAATTTATACACTAATTTATCTTTTAAGAAAATAAGTATAAAAGCAAATATTCCAGCAACACCATTAATAACTGCGATAAATATCATATAGTTAACGGTAGTATTAAGTATGGCATTTAAGTCATTACCACTTACTTGATACATCTCTTGCAAAGTTGTTTTTATCTGATCAGTAAAGCCATCAATATTATTAACCATCATAACAACAGTATAAACATAAAAAGCACATGCTAATAATGAGAATACTATTGACCATATATACAATCTTTTACTATTTTTCATATAACTCTCTTTTAATACATTATAAATATTTATATGTTGATATAATATGTATCTACACATACTTTTAAATATTTTTAATTAAACAAAGTGCATCTACTAAATATTGGTAATTAAAAAAATAAAAAGCAAGTAATGCTACTCGCTTTTTGTTTCTAAAGAAGTACCTTTAAGAATGTCTGCTTTAAGTTTAGCAAATTCTTCATCGTTAATCAGATTTTGCTCTCTCATCTTTGATAGTTTTTCTATCTTCTCCATTAACTTATCGACATCTTCAACTTTCTTCTCTTCAGGTTCATCACCGAATTTAAGATTCTCATCTTTAAGCAATACAGCAACAATATATAAAGCACCTACCAATGGATTAACAACTACTGTACAAATAATTGCCACTGTAAGAACTACACTTTTTTTCTGATAAAATTCCATAGGTTGATACAAACAGAATTTAATACTAATACCACCAAAAACAATACCTACTACCGAACCAGCAGTAAAGAAAGAAACTGCCAATTGTATTAACGATGCTATCTGGTCCCAATTAGAACCATCATCTTTAACAAACTTTTCAATTATAGGTTCAAGTCTGGTTGGTTGGAATATCGCTAGACAACACAAAATACCGGTAACTACACCGGATACAATCATTAATATTGCACTTAAAAACATAAGTAGTTTTTTATTTTGACTCATTAACTATTCCCTAGCCAAATTGTTATTATTTTATTTAATAATAACGATTTGCACTCCTACTATAAGTATTATAACAAATATTAGTTATTAATGCAAAACTTTTTGCGATTATTTTGTATATATTTATATATATTTAAAGGTATAAAAACGTCTTTTTTGACACTACATTTTACTTTTTGCATAATACCATGCTTTTAAATATCTTTTTAATAAAAATATTAATTGCAAATAACTAATACTATTTTGTGAAAAATATTAAAAAATATTAAATATTTTTTTCTTACGATAGGCAGTTTATTTTTATTTGTGATACAATATATCAACAACTGATTATAGGTGACATATGGATACATTAATTGATTATTTAAAAAATAGCGACTATGTAGTCGTATATATAGATGGCAAAGAGAGTTCTATCAAATCTTCTGATTTTCAACAACAACTAGATGTTTTGTGCGACAAAGCATATTTTTCTCCAGCACTTGCTATTGCTAAAAACAATGAAGTTTATACTAATATTAGGCATGGTATATGGCTAGAATTTAGATACAATACTCCACAAGAATATGCTGATATGGATTTTGATAAACTTCTTATTCAAATTAAGCCTAGTATGTATGGATTTAATATAATTAGGGGGAAAGGCGAAGATTATGAAGGTCGATGTTATTATCTTAACCTTAACACCGACACCACAAGATTTTATAAATTTTTAAAATCTATGCCATAAAAGATTACCAATAATCAAATATCGTGCTATACTATACACGGAAATAGATTTCAAACACACAAACTTTTAATTTATATTTTTAATATAACAATTTAAACATATCAATTTCAATTTTTTGTCTTTTTAAGATCGTTTCCAACAAATACACAAGGAGGAATCTTCATGGAAGACAAGAAAATTGTTTGCAAAGACTGCGGTACAGAATTTGTATGGACTGTAGGCGAACAAGAATTTTACGCTAGCAAAGGTTTCACTAACGCTCCTGTTAGATGCCCAAAATGCCGTAAAGAAAAGAAAGCAAAAATGCAAAACAATCAACCTAAAAATGCTTAATTGTATATGAATAATTAGGCTTTAAAAACACTCGATAGTAATTATTATCGAGTGTTTTTTTCATTATTTAATATTTTTAATATGTATCCATTGTGTAGCAATGGTTGTTGCGATTAGCAACTTGTGTTGTGAGCAAAGCATACAACACAACATCACATAGTATATATTATTACACACCTTCACCAGATTGAAAATCTGGTATGTAATTACAAGTAGCACTACTTAATTCTTGACAGTATCCATTGGTCATACCCAAACTATTAAAGTGAGTAAGCACTGCTTTATACTCTAAAGGTTTAAGTGTGCGATTGATTTCGGGATATCGGACGCAATTGTCTACTGGAGTATATTGACTCATAATACTAACTATAGCATCTTTACCTATATTATCCTTAATCCAATCCAACACTTTAAAACTATCTTGTGTCATACCCGGCAATACCAAGTGTCTAATAATAACACCTTTTTTCATCATACCCTTGTCGTCAAAAATGTTATTAGGTTGTTGTTTAACCATCTCTAATATTGCTTTAGTAGCGACATCAAAATAGTTAACGGCTTTACTATATTTTTCTGACAACTGACTACTATAATATTTTAAATCTGTTAAATATATATCTACATAGCCGTCTAGCATTTTTAGTTCGGACACACTATCATATCCACTTGTATTGTATACAATAGGAATATGTGGTTTATACATTTTTAAGGCTTCTATAATTTGTGACACATAGTGAGATGGTGTAACAAGGTTAATATTGTTAGCGCCCTTTTCTTCTAATTCCTTAAATATTTCTGCCAATCTTTGTGGGGTAATAATCTTACCTGTTGTACCCCTAGATATATCAAAGTTCTGACAGTACACACATTGAAGATTGCAACCACTAAAAAACACTGTGCCACTACCTTGTGTACCAGAAATAACTGGTTCTTCCCAATAATGTAATGATGCTCTAGCGACTTTTAATTGATTGGTACTATTACAGAATCCTACCGTCTTATCTCTATCTACTCCACACTGACGTGGACATAGTTTACATATCATGTTTAACTCCTATTCTTTTAAACTCTTAACAATATTAATAACCGAAGCCACAATAGCGAATCCACAACCCAACATACTAGCGAATCCGATATGATAATTATTAAGAGTTACATCTCCCCTAGTAACTGCCATACTACCTACAAGTGTAACGACACTTAATGCCATAACTATCCATATTGCAAAGAATCCACCCAATACAAAAATATTGTTAAGGCTCTTTTTGTATTTTGACGCCAAAGTTAAACCTACAACTACAATAGAATATACACAACATATAGGCGATAAGTAGGCAATAACCTTTGCAGGTAATCCTGTCTTTTGACTAGCGAATAGTGACTGCAAAGCAAATATCTTTGTTGATTGTTCCTGACTAAACAATGCATTAGTAAAATCATAACCACTAAAAGTAGTAACTACTTTAGAGAAATTGTCTTTGTGTACTACAAATGGGAAAAAGTACATAACTACACTTAATAGCAAACATATTATAGTTACATACATCAAGATAGTATTAAGATGTTTAAATTTATTATTTTTCTTTTCCATATACTTAACACATTAATATGTGTAATCCTTAATGCAACTTATATAATCAACACGCAAAATATATAATCAGATACAAGCACTTACATTAACTACTTAATCACACATCTTATTTCTACAAGTATAGCAAAATATAATCAAATTTACAAAAGCCTATCACAAATAATTTAATTTTATATAAGATTTTTTATTTCGCTTCTACAAACCACTGTCCTGTCTCGCTCTCATAAAAGATATGTGTTATTACATTATTAATCATAACTGTATATCTTTGTCCTATACCACCCACTTTCAAACTAGCACTATTGCAGACATCAATCACTTTTGTAATCTCATATTTTTTATCATCAAAATATATTTCTTTAGGTATCTTCTTTCCGTCTTCCCCGAACACCACTAATACTGAAACATACTTTTTTGTCATAAACCACACCTTTTATGCGATAAAAGTACAGTTATAATACATAATTACAACTTAAAATAACTAATAGGATGTATAAGATGATTGACTGCTTCGGGATTAATTTCATCAAAATTTTTGATAGCACATATACTCCCACGTTTAATAATGTTGTACCCATAGCGCTGTCTTAAGTTGTCGACTGTCTTTTCAAGCATTTCTTTTTTTAAATTATTTTGCTCACTTACAAACAAATTATACTGTCTAGGTTGGTCACTTAAACCACTGGCTCTTACCCCTACAAGACGTATTGTTTTGTTCCAGTCAAACTTAAATAATTTTTTGCACTCATTAGCAATAGTTCCAGCAAGATTAGTAGGATAATCAATCTTATGCATAACATCATAACTTTTTAAATCGTCTGTTTTTATAGTTAAACTTACAACACTACACCAAAGATTTTTGGCTCTTAATCTACGTGCTACACTTTCTGCTAGAACTTCAATTATTGCATATACTTCTTTATCACAAGTTAAATCACGTGGGCAGGTAGTCGAATTGCCTATAGACTTAACTTCTTCAAGTTCGTTATATTTTTTAACCGGAGTCATATCTTGACCATTAGCAAAAGTATGAAGTGTCTCTCCATTCTTGCCAAGTAAACTTTTTAATATTCTCTCATCGGTATTAGCCAATTGACCTATAGTGTTAATACCTACTTTACTTAATTTAACAGTAGTTGCTTTACCTACATAAAGTAAATCACTTACAGGTAATTTCCATACAATATCTTTATAGTTGTCAGTACTTATTAAAGTGGTTGCATTGGGTTTCTTTAAATCACTACCTAGTTTAGCAAATATCTTGTTAAAACTAACACCTATACTTACGGTTAATCCAAATTGGTCGAGTACACGTTTACGTATTTTATCTGCAAGTTGGTAGGCTTCATCAAAAGTTTTTACTCTATCACTAATATCAAGCCACGCTTCATCTATACCAAAGCTTTCCACTCTGTCGGTATATTCCCTATACATCTCTTTTACAAGTCGAGAAACATAATAATACCTTTCAAAATTGGCAGTAACACATACCAATTCTTCTAGGCATTTTTGCTTTGCTTCCCATATAGTATCTCCAGTCTTTACCCCATACTTTTTAGCAATATAGTTTTTTGCAAGTACTATACCATGTCTTCTTTCTTGGTCACCCACCACAGCCACGGCCTTATTACGTAAAGACGGATTATACAAACATTCAACACTTGCATAAAAATTATTAAGATCTGAATGCAATATAAATCTAGACATTTCCCCTTCCAAAAGTTTAATTATATACTCGAACGTATGTTCTATTATAACTCTTATTTAATTATTTGTAAACAAAATTAGTGTTAATTAATAATATGATTTATTTAGAAAATAAACCTATAGGCAGTCTATATTATTTTTATCTCCAACATATGTCATATATGCGTCAGTTCTAAAGCATAGCGTAAGCGAAGTTGAACCCGTAGGGCAACGGTTTACCATTGGAATCCCAAAACGTAAAGTTTCTATAACCCCGCACTTACATTACCCCGCCTAGATTACGACAAACGGGTTTGTCGCTTGTTCGTTTCACTCCCAAGTTCGACTAACGCTCATAATGACAGGCGTGGTAGTGGACTACTTGAAATAATATAGTAATGTAGTTTATACTCAAGGAAGTTTATGC
>SAMEA104315432__coassemble_257_pt1 | contig 29004 bp, 28 predicted proteins | sample SAMEA104315432__metabat2_high_PE_031 | metagenome-assembled genome bin SAMEA104315432 (sample SAMEA104315432) | gut metagenome | biome: Monkey gut; feature: monkey-associated habitat; material: faeces | place: China | collected 2013
CCTAACAATTAGTGAAATTATAAGACTGATAAACGGAATAATAGGACGATTAATGCTTTGTAATATAGACGTAAATGTTTGCAAAAATGCATAGTAAATAATAGATACCGAACTTATCATAAGCAGTTTATAAGCAAAAGTATACTCATCAATAACTATATCTGTAAGTCCTTTTTGATATAGAATAGATATAATATCTGGTGCAAAAATTAAAAATATAATAAAGAAAAATAAAGAAATAATCCATGTGATTTTAATAAAAAATGATGTTTTAAAGATTACTTCTTTTTCATTGTTTTGTGCGTACAAACCACTTAAATTGGGTACTATTGCTGTTGCCAATGCTCCACAGAGTAACACTGGAAGATTAATCAATGCACTAACTATACCATTACTAATACCATATAAATTAGTTGCCTGTAAACTAGAAAATCCGGATTTAGTTAATATATTAATAATTAAAAAACTATCTAAAAAAGTAGTAATAGGTATCACTATTGCACTTAATGTTGCTGGATATGCATATGACACTATTTTTTTTAACGTTTGTGCATATGTCAAATTGGGCGTTTTTGGAGTTTCAATTTTATATACCACTTTTCTCTTGTATGATACATAATTAATCATTATAAATATAAATGCAAAAAATTCGGATATAGTCACACCCAAAATAGCACCAAAAACAGCAAATATTACACCTTTTCGCATAAAATAATTGGCCAAAATTAAACCTGATACAAGTTTAACTGCTTGTTCGGCTATATTATTAAGTAGTGTAGGAACCATATTTTCTTGACCTTGAAAATACCCCCTAATTACCGAAATTAATGATGCAAATATAATTGATGGTGCAATAGCAATGTACCCTACTTTTGCATTAGTATTGCCTTGTAAAATAGCAATATTCTCACTAAAAGCAATTAATACACAACTAAATATTACACTTAATGCAAAAACAAATATTAATGATGTTTTAAAAATCATTAATTCGTTGTGTTTGTTATTATTGATTCGTTCGGTACTTACTAGTCTAGATACAGCGATACTTGTACCAGAACTTATGAGAACAAGCAATAAACTATATAATGGAAAAACTAAATAGTACAATCCCATACCATTACTACCTAAAATATTGGTGAGAGGTATCTTGTATAATGCACCGACAAGTTTAGCAATTATCCCACCCAAAGCAAGGACTAATGCGCCTATCAAAACAGATTGTCTTTTCATATTATTCCACTTGTTTAGCCATAAAGCATGCAATAGTTTGTAATGTCTTTACGTCCGCAATAGTATAATTAATACTTTCTATTGTATTAGTAAATGCCACAATCCCACCTACAATATCCGAATTGGCCAATATTGGTACAATTATTTGACTATAATATGTATTATCATCATCTACAAACAAATCCAACATTTTAGCACCATCTGAATGATTATATAGATAACTTTTTCTATCTTCAAGTATTTCTTCCAATTGAGAACTTACTTGTCTATTAAGATAATTTTTAACTTTATAACTTGTCGCAATAACATTATCTTTATCAAGTACAATAATATTATAACCCAATATATCTGATACTACATCACAAAATGTTTGTGCAAATTCGGTTATGTCTACAATAGGTGAATATTTGGTAAGTGTTAATTCACCAAATTTATTTATGTATATTTGAACTGGAGTTCCTTCTTTTAGTCTTAAACTTCTACGTATTTCCTTGGGAATAACAATTCTACCCAGTTCATCTATTCTTCTCACAATCCCCGTGTCTTTCATTACAATCCCCCACTTAAAGAATATATTGTATACCAATATTATTTGAAATATCGCAATTAATATACAAAAAAAGCACTTAAATATAAGTGCTTTTTATAATTTAATTGTTTAAACTAAAACACAATTATTCTTTTGTGGTCTTTTTAGTTGTAGGTTTTTTAGCAGTAGTTTTCTTTGCAGTTTTAGGTTTTTCTTCAACCTTTTCTTCTGTTTTTTCTTCAACTACTTCTTCTTTTGGCTCTGCTTCAACTTCTGTGTTTTCTTTTACTTCTTCTGTTTTAGGTTCAGTTGTTTCTACAACTTTTTCTGTAGATTCAGTTGTTTCAGCATTTACAGTTTTTTCAGTTTTTAATTGATAATCACTATAATCTACTTTACTTACTACTTCTTCATAGAACATACAGTTAGCAGAATAGAAATACATAGTAATAATTGCAAATAATACAATAACTGCAATAACTAATACAATAGTTAATACAACACCTAAAGCAAGATGTGAAACATACAATCCACTAATAAATAATGCACATATTGCAGCAACTGCAGCAACTAAAACATAGAACAAATAGAATACAACTTTATATGCAAATAATGCAGTTTTGTTACCATTCATCTGTCTAGCAGTAACGTTAAGTGTATCAGTAACATTACTGATTCTCTCTTCGTTAAGTACAAATAAACTCATTGAATAATAACCAATCATTAACACGCCCGGTACAATGAACAATACTAATCCTAATAATGTACCTACCACCATAATGATACCTAGCATAATTGCAGGGAAATATTCTGGTTGAACGAAAAGAACTTTAAAACTTGGATTATTACCCTTTAATGTTTGTTGCATAAAGTTAATATAACCTAATGTTAAATAGCCAAATAATGCAACTGAAATTGCCCAACCAGCATAAGGAATCAAACAGAATAAAACTAGTGGTGCAATATAAATTAATGAAGCAAGGAACACTCTTCCCCATGCACCTTTTAATTTTGATGCTGAAATCCTAATTAGGTCAAGCCCATTTTTGCTTTGATTTTCCATAAAATAGACCCCCATTTATTATTATAATTATTATATAACAATTACAAAAATATTCAAACTATTTTTACTATTATAAAGCAATTTATAGTTAAGATGTGGCGATTTACCACATCTTAACCAAAATGCTTACGTATTTTTATTACAAATTAACTATTATATGTTAATGTGAAAGTTACTGTTTTAACATAGTTAGGATCACTTGTCCCAGTATAAACATAACTATTATCTGCTTTGTAATATACATGGGCTTTGAAACTAATCAATTGTAAATTCTGAACTAAACTATTAAATCCAGAAATATCACAAGAAATTGTTGAAATATATCCGCCATTAGCTTGAATTTCACTAAATACTATAGTATTTTCTACATCAGTAGTACTTGTATCTTGATTTGCATACAATCCATCTGATATAGGCTTAAATACAATATTTGTATTGCCAGTAACGGTTATTCTATCATTACCAGTTAAGTTAATTGTAAATTTATTGTCTACAACATTAGCAGAATAACTATCTTTAATATTGCTTGCACCAGCATTCTTTACTAATGTTACACTAAATTCTCTAATTAATGTATAACTGATATCAGGATGAGAATTTGATATAACAACAAGTTTAGCGGTATAATCCAAAATTATATCATTAAGTACTTGGTTGCCCTTAACAACATATTTATATGTTGAAGAATCAATGCTATAGTATTGACTTTCAACCGCACCTATAGTTCTTAAATCTATTATGTCATTAGAATATGAACCATTATTTTTCATATCCTTATTAACCATAATCACATATAGTGGATCTTCTACAGAACTTTCTGCCTGCAAACTAGAATATTCTTTATAGCCCATTACTGTACTATCAGAAAGTACCACATATGAAGGGTCTATTATAGTTGAATCATTTTGTTTTAATTCTCTATATTTAACATAAGTTAATGCAAAACTTTCTTCATATTTTAGTTCTGTTCCATTGTTAAGAACAACACCTTCTAGTTGTATATCAACACCATCTTTTGTCAATTTAATATATTTTGAATAGTCTATTCCAGAATTATTTTCGTATAAATATAGTTTTGTATTATATTCACTACTACTAAATGCGTTGGTAAATAGCAAGTTATCCATAGTTGTATCGCCAAAATTGTTGGTTAAGTTAACACTAATAACACTATTAGAAGTATTTGGATTGTACGATACTTTATTTTCATATAATCCAAATTCAGGATTATATGACGAAGTTAATACAATCCCTTCTGAAGATATTGCTTTGGTAGATTCTACTAATTGCCAATTATCCGAATCCTTTCCAACAATTACTTTGATATTAAATGCAGTAGTAATACTTCTATATAATTGTTTACGATCAGGTACAATTTTTACAATAAATCTATAACTACCAGTATTATATTGAGCAGATTGAATCCATTGATTTACAATTGCTTTTTCTTCTTCATTAATATTTGTTGAAACATCAGAAGAAGATTCACTTTCAACCGTAATATTGGCATTATCAACTTGTATAGGAGTATTAAGTGAAGCATTTTTATCTACAAAGAACACTTCCATAACATTATCTGTTATTGTTGCTCTAACCGAAAGAATAATAGGAACAAGTTTAATAGTATAGTTTTGAGTAATTGAACCAACCGAAACTCTTAAAGTAAATTCATACTTACTAGCATCATAAGTTTCAAGAGCATAACATGGGTCAATTATTAATTTACCTTCTTTTATTGATACATATTTACTTGATGTTAACAATTCATATTGAAGTTGTACACCGTCAAGTATGTAATAATAATAAATATCGTTGCCCTTTTGAATAGAAATTACATTCTTATCATTTAAATATTCAGCCTTATTTAATGATTGTGAATCATCTCTCATAGTTCCTAATTGATATCCATAAGTAAACAATCCATCATATGAACTTGAACTAGTTTTAGTAAAATCTAGTAAAATTTGATTATTGGCTTTATCATAAACAATACCATTATTGTTAGTTACATCAAAACCTTTTGGAGTAACTATAATAGTACCGCCATTACCTATCGCAAAGTTCTTTTGAGCTGTATCATTAGGAATATAGTAGTTACCAGAGAATTGGTGTCTAATATAAACAACTTGAGAAGCATTTACACCCGGCAATTTAACTGTTATTTTTGCAAGTAATGTATTATTATTAGAGATTGTTGGTGGTATGAAATAGATAGTACTATTATCATCACTTAAGTAATAATAATTGCTTGCATTTTCTACAGGTTTGAAATTGTTATATTCAACTTGTCCATTTTTGGTATCACCTAAAGAAATCTCTACATTGTATTGAATACCTTTAACTAGTTGAGGTTTTAGTAATGTATTACCTTCAATCCAAGTCTTTGTATTTTCTATATCACCGCCATTGCCAGTAAAGTACCCTAGGTTAAATAGGTCAATAATTTTAACTCCATTAGGAGTAGTTAGATTATTACTAAAATTACCTATATCACTAACCTTTTTAATATTATCAATATTAAAACTTGAACCTGTACTAATATTATCGGTATTAAATAGTTGTGCAAAATATGCAGTTACATCAATTGAATTTTCTGGTTTATTTGGTGTTGGAGTACTACCATTTACATTATATTCAATTGAAGATAATCCAGGTAAAATTTTGATTTTAATCTTGTTATTTGGATTATAATAATCAACACCTTCTTTCATTATATTATTATCTTCCATATTAACTAATCCGCTACGTTTACCTGTTAAGTCATAGTAATAAGAAATTTCTATTGTTGTGACTTCTGGGACACTTTTTAGTATTATACAATCAATTGTACTACCAGTATTAGTAACAATAGATTGATATTGGTAATATAATTCTTCTTGTCCACCAGCTTTAGTATTTAATAATACATTTGCCATATTACTATAACTTCCACTAGCATTGGTTTGTTGTCCTTGTGACAAAGCAGTATATCCATTTTCGATTAACTTTAATCCACTTTCAGTGTTTATTTCTATTACCGAACCAGCATATGCTGTAAATTCATTTACTACAGTATTATTATTATCGTACTTAAATCCATCATTAGAAATATTAGGATTAATAACTAAATTAATAATTTCTTCATATGGATCAGCACTATCATTTCCCCAATCAGCATAATAATTAGCAAATATCTTTGTAGATTGGTTAATTGCTTTTACAGTTACGTTAAATTGTCCTTTATCAACGTTGGTCGTAATAATATTACTTGTTAATTTTGTATTATTTGAGTTAAGTTCATATGCATAGCCACGTACAGTAACACGCTTACTTCCTGAATCACTATAATTAAGCGCAGTACCACTATAATCTGTAGGATCAATAATTTTATCGCCTTCTCTACCATAGCCATTTAATGTTATGGTTCGATGGCCAAAAGTGTTCTCTTGAGCAGATGCAGCAGTCAAATTGTATGCACTACCACCCTTACCCAAATAGTTACTATGTAAATCAATATCAGGAACTAAATTAATAGTATAAGTATAATAATATTTTTCGCCATTATAAGATTTTCTTACATAGAATGTTAATTTATATACCGAGCCTACATTATTAGATCTTAATGTTACACTATCATTTGTAGTATTAAAAATTAAATTTAATTTTCTACTTTGATTAACATACCCATATAATTTTGTATTAGGATCTTGTTCGTAAAGTACGGTATTAATATCAATATTATATGTACTATAACTATCAGTTTTTGGATCATCAATACTATAAGTTCTTGCTACTGTTTTTACTTCATCACCATCTAATACTTTTTCAGAATAAGCAATTTCTTTTATACCAACTTTAATGTCTGACATATTCTCATTCGCTAGTTGTAGCCATGCAGAACTATCAGAGTAACTTAAAATTTTTGTTTCGTTGCCAGAAACGATACGATCAACATTTTCATTAACAGTAATCCTTAAGTCAGGGAATACTTTAATTTTTAATGTACTATAACTTTCTCCACTAACATGTTGGTTTGTCCATATTCTAAATGAAACTAGAACGCCTTTTTCTTCACTGGTATCATCAAATTTAACATTCAATTGATTACCTGTATTATAGATTATCTCATTATTAGAAGAAACTCTATAACTGCTTCTATTATCTAAAACAGTTAATCCTAAATTATCAGTATTGTTATATTTGAATACATATTTAAGTCCATCAATGTTTTCGTCACTTAAACTTACATAGTCTAATAAGTTGTAAGTATTATTACCATATACTTCAATAACTTCACTAGGAGTATTAACTGATACAGTTGGTAAGTTTTTATAAATTTCAAAATTGTAATCAATATATGCACCATTAAATAATGTTGCTCTAACAACTAAAGAATCAGTTGTTTTTTCTGGTGCTTTTGTTATTACTAATGTTCTATTATTTTCAATAGTACCAAATTCAGAGCCTGTAATAATACTAAATGTAATATATTTTCCATTAGTTATATCAACTAACTTTGTAATATCCGAGTTCTCGTTATTTTCATCTTTATATGTTAATTGATATTGTGTAGAACTTCCAACTACTTTAGTAATTGTAACTAATGAATTTCCAATATATGTTTGAATTCTGTTATTATCATTAATATAGTTACTTAATAAATCTACTCTAGAATTATTCATTACTTTTTCAGAAGAATCTACCAATGGATAATTAGTTACTAATTTATAGTTAGGTTTAAGAATAAAAGTATATTCATATGGAGCATTAACTGGGTTAATCTCGGTATCAATTAATAACTTATATCTTACATCGTCATTAACCGAATTCTTTATTCTTAATACCAACTTTTGTAATAAGCCATCTTTATTCTTTGTAACTATAATTTCACAATTATCATCATCGGTTACAGAGAAATATCCATCGCCATCATATCTTGTTAAAACATATCGATTAAATTTTTGGTCCAATAGTTCATTATTATCAACACCACGCAATGAAATTATATTATCTGATGGAGAAGTACTATCAAATAAAGTTATATCATAATTACCTAATTCAATTATGCCATCATAGCCACTCTCGCCGATTTTTCTATCACAATTGTAATTCTGGAAATACTGTATTTTGCCTTCTTCATTAAAATACTCATTTTCATAAGCATTAATATGATAATCTACACTAGCACTTACATTGACATATATAGTACTATTATTTTCATCTCCAGCAATACAATCAGGTCTTGCACTATTATTGAATTTAACTACAATAGGTATATTTAAGTTGCTAGAAATGCTACGAGTACGCATAATACCACTCTCTATAGCATCCGTAGCGCCTCCTGGGAATAATGCAGCATATTTTTTATCATCAGTAGAAAAACCATATTGCATTATTACTAATTTACCAATTACTTTAACAGTCTCTTCTATAGATAAGGTTTCATTGGTTGTTTTATTTTTAATCTTAATGAAACTATCTACTATATTACCATTACCACCACTAAATCTAGTTTCATCTTGATATGTTTCATTTTTAAAGAAATTATAATCCAAACCTGATAATAATTTTAATGGAGTAGAAGTTTTATCTTTAATAGCAGTATTAAGCGTTAATTCATAACCTGGTTCTACCATCATAGAGATAGCTGTATTATCTATTTTTTCTATAACTTCTTCTTTATATCTTAAAACGATTTGTTCATTGCCTTCTGAATCAGTGGTTTTTACTTCGTAAGGTATATAATACTTCAATTTCAAATTTACAGGTTTGCCTTCTAATACTTCCCTTGGCTTAATTTCTGTAGTTAATTTTACAGTTCTTGGATAAGTAGTAGTATCATTTTCATCATGTGTAAACTCGTTAGGGTCATATACATTAATAGTTTCTACGCCATCAGTCAACATATCAGCAAATCCAGTAGTAGAAGCATCAATTTCAAAACTTGTCTTTAAGTCAATAGTTTCTTTTGTAATAGTGCCATCGCCATTAACTGTTTGTTTTGCTTGTTTAACTGTAATAATTTTACTTAAATCTATCACACCTTCATGTTCACTTGTAGTAGATGTTACTATATTACCAGCAGGTTTATCAATAGTTACCGAACTCTTTACATTAATATAATAGAATCCTTGAGTGTCGCCAAATGGAGAAGTAATAGTAATCTTAACTCTAGTATCTGCGGTTAAGTACGATGCTTGTACTCTTAATTTACCATTAATAGTTTGAGTCTTTTTAGCACTTAATAAATTACCATCTGCACCTACAAATGATAATGCATTAACATTATCGATTTCGTATGTACAATATGCTTGAATTTCATCATAACCCGCCAATGTAGCAGTAATACGCTTTGTAGTAGTAATATTATTAGGAGCATTAGCAGTTTCATAGGTTTTAGCAATATCATTATAAATATAATAATTGCTATTATTACCATCTTTTAATTTGAATTCTTCAAATAAATCAATTGGTGTACCAGCAGTTAATTCTTGAATATTTTCATTGTTACTATTGTTAAGTACATAACCTTTAGTGCTTTCATTGATATTTACTTCAGAATAAGAACTAAATACAAGATCATTTTGATATAGAACTATTACGGTAGAAAGTGTATGTTTATATATAAAACCAGAATTGGTTTTGTATACACCAAGAGTACAAGTTGCTCTTAATTTAACACCATCTTTAGTACCTTTAATAGGTTTTAATACACCCGCAATCAAAGTTCCGTCATTAACTGATGAGTTGGTTACAACGTCCAAATAATCAGTTGGTTTATCCGTAGGACTAGGTGGATTACCTTCAAAGTCCACTGTCCAATTAATAGAAATCAATTCTGTATCAAGAAATTGTTTATCTGTAAATGGTTTTAAATAATTTTGAATATATTCAGCATTTCTATAAGCCTTATCAATTTTTGCATTAAATTGATTATCGTCAACACCTTTTTGTATATCAAACTCATAGTTAACATTAATATAGAATTGATTATCTGAATATCTTCCATTTTCAAATTGTTCTTTCCATATAATAGTATGTGACTGACCACCAACTTCTAGTGAGCCTACTCTAGGAGAAATCTTATGTTCTGGAGTATTAACTTCAGTTTCTAGCACAAATGAATCAATTGCAGCGTAGTTAACTATCATATTAACTGAAGAACGGCTTGAGTTGAATACAGAAGTAAGTTCACTATTAGAACTAGCAATTGCTTTTAAGTCAAAGCCGACTGGAGTATAGTTGGCAGAAGCAGATTTATTAACTTTGGCAGTAACTCCCAAGTCAAACCATACTTTTTCTTCCATATAACTAATTTTTAAACTAATATCTGTAGAATTAGCCACAAATGAATTAGGAGTAATTTGTAGTCTAGATTGAGCAAGTTTCATGGCTTCGGTTAAATTGGTTTTATAATCAATAACAGTACCGTTAACATAATTCTTATTACCAGCATCAAAAGTTCCGCTAGTATTTAAGTAGAATGGTGTAGCAACCATCTTATACTCTTCGCCTGCCAACAATTGAATAGTGTCAGTAGTAGAAGCATCGCCTGTATCACTTACGTTACGCAATGTATATTGTTCTTCGCCATCAACTGTGTTAACAGTATAGAAATTTAGTTTTTCTAGATGAGTATAAATATTGATTGATATTTTGTTGGATTGTGCGGCTATTTGATATACTCCGTTATAGCCTTCTTCCCCTTCACTAACACCATTAACATCAATAGGTCTGCCTAAATAGTCTGTTTTGACAACAGCGGCAAACACTTCAAGTGAATCCCCATTAGTACTGTTAATTGCTTCTAGTGTACATTTTCCGCCGACATAATAATCTATCTCGTAAGCATTAATCTTGGTAGTATTATATGGCATTTGTTTTAGAATTGGAGTACCGCCATCAGCACAAAGTTTAACTTTGAAGAAACTGGTATCTGTAGCACCATCTTTAGTTTTTGCACTAGTATCTGTAACAAAGTACTTAACTAAAGTATATGTAGGTGTTTTCCCATCAGGTCCTGTTAACTCGTATCTTGTAGAATCTAAATCTTGTCTATAACTACGTCCGCCAACATTAGTGGTATTAGTAATCATAGTAGTATCAAGAGCATTTTGTGGATTGGTTTGAGAAGTAAACAATTTTAAATCTGAAACAATAACTTCAGTTGCTTCTACACCAATATCTATAAATTTATCACCTGGTGTATAATAATCTAATTCAGTTTTTACTTTTGACGAAGGTATATAGAAACGTAATCTATAATTACCTTTTAATCTATCTTCATTAGATATAGGATTAACACATCTTATTTTCCATACTGGATTATCTATAGATGTAGGATTTTCAATTTCAAAAATATTAGATAAATCAAAATCAAAAGTACTTGTACTTGTCTCACTCTTATTCTTGATAGGTAAAATACGAATTTCGTTAAGTCTATATTTTAAATTTTCTGGTGTGAAATCTTCTTGGTTGGTAGGAATTAATGATAAACCAAAAGTCTCCTGTAATTCCTTTACAGTATATTGATTTAAATCACCATGTGGTTCAAATTCAACTTTTGAAGTAACTGTTGACTTAACTTCTTTAATATCTATCTCTTCAATATTGAAAATAGATTTACTTTCAACATACATATAGAAGTATGCGGCATTCTTTTGTGCACTAATTGTATCATTAATCTTGATATAATTTTCTCCAGCCGAATTAGTCTGTGTAATTGCGGCAATGAACGCTGCACCATTTTCATACTCTAATGTACCATTAATAGGATTTTTATAAGGACGAGTATCTGCTTTAATATAATCTTGATATTCTGAAATATAATTGCTTAAATCAGTATAATACTCTTCACGTTTAAAATTATTTTCAGCATCATAATATTTTGTATCTTTTTCATCTACATACTCATCTTGCATTGAGTATGTACGTAATGCTTTAGCTAAAATAGTTACTGACTTTCTAGTACTTGTTACTGCTTTGGCTGTATATTCAATAAATTTATGTTTGCTTAATCTTTTACCATGGCAAATAGAACCTAAATAATTACCATTGGCATCTTTGAATGGTCCTTTGTGTCCGTGTGCAATGTAATCAGGACAATAGAATCCTTCTTTTGGAATGCCAGCAGTTAATATCTGCAAAGCATTAGAGTCTCCAGAGTCTTCACTTTCTGTGGTTATGGTTATGTCTTTATAAGATTCCAACAAACTAGGTTCATTACCAGTGTTAGGATTTAATGCTAAATTAGGATTGGTAAATACATATAATCCAAAACTATTAGAACCAGCATTAATCAATTTTTCTTCATCAGCGCCATCATAATCAGATGCAAGTACTAATCCATTGTTAGGAATAGGAACATCAACTAAAATTTTTAATTTTGTGGACGAAACAACAAGTTGTGTTTTTGCTTCGATAACAACTTCACCGCCAATATTATTACCATTGGCATCTTTTTTAAGTTTAATAGTAAATGGTTCGCCAGCCTTAACTGTGCTAGGAATTTCAACTATATTACTAGCATCTGCATTATCCAATTTAAGTTCTACATCTAACTGATTGGCGTTGGCAGGCAAAAAGTTAATGGTTGTAGTATAATCATCAACCACTCTGACTTTATCAGTTTCCCAAGAAAGTGCGGTAATTTTAATTTTTTTATTACTGAACACACCAGTAATAGCTCCTATACCCGCAGCGACACCTATTAAGGCAATCAAACTACCGAGTACAATACCAATAATTTTTAATGCTTTTTTCATTTGTTTCTCCACTTATTTATTAAACAAACTAAAGTAAATTATTATTTAATTTAATATGTGCTACTAACAAAATATTATTAATAGCACAAGCAAATTTTTCGGATATTAAATATCTAATTATATTTATATACTTGTAATAGACCATCATAAACCAACTAAAAGCAATGCGTAGCAATATTTTCGGATAACTGATGGCTATCAAATTTAAGTATGGCATTTAAAGATGATACACCAATAAATATATCTTTTGATGACATCTTCTTAAATTATATTGCCGGAAGTTAGACGAAAGCAGTGCGTAGCAATATTTTCGGATAACTGATGGCTATCAAATTTAAGTATGGCATTTCGTTTCGAAATGCTGTGCCCGTATGGACACAATAGACGTAGTCTATCATACTTAAATTATACTTTTCTCCATAATAATTGTCAAACTTAAAACATAATATATAGCCATATATAAAAGTTTTTGTAATAAGATATTATATATATAATATTAATCACAACTCACATAAAAAAGGTTAGAAAAAACAAAAAAAAGTTTTAAAGCATATTTTACTTTAAAACTTTAACAAATTTATCTAGTTTTTTCTAACCTATTATATTTTTCCATTAAGATTTTATTTTCGATTTTCTTTTGATTTATAATTTCTTGAGATTCTTTATCTATTTCCATTTTTGGAACTATCATCTCATAAAATTCTGGTCCTTTTTTAGAGAATTCGAAAAGTATACGACTTACAATACCAAAAGAAATACCGCTATGATCCTGACTACTTAAAATTTTCTTTGCTTCTTTAAAATCTTGATTACTATCCAAAGATTCCATAATTATTAAAGCATCTTCAAGGTCTTTTCCATGATACATTCCTTTTGCTCTTCTTTCTACACATTTAGCCCAATCTTTTTGTCTTTCAGGGAAAATAATCTTATTACCACGTTCAATCCATTGTGGTATTTTATCCAAAGCGTCTTTATTCTCTTTTTCTCTTTCTTGTATCATTTTTTCAACTTGTTTATCATGTTCTGCTTTAGTACAACCCATTACTGCTTGATAAGCAGAATCCATTGTTACTGTTTCAGAATCTAACTTTTGTCCATTAAACTCACAAGTTGCTTTAATCCCTTTAGTACGTAAATCTATTAAACATTGTACAGTTTCATCTAATGTGTGCTTTGGTTTAATTTCTCCTAAATCCATAAATATTTATCCTCCACCTACTTATATTAATTGTAAATATTATAGCATACATCATATAAAATTTCAATATATTATTTTTTGATATAAACAATTATCAAATATAACAATAGTATTAAACATAATTATGTAACAAGATAATTTTAATTAATATTTGTTAAATAATTATTCCCCTGTTGTATATTGTAAATCTAAAGTATTATTATAATCAATTTTTGATTTTTCATCATCAGATACGATTCCGTTACAGCAATAAATACCTATAACACTATAATTAATTTCACCAAATAAATTAATATTTTTAATAGCAATATTGTCAATAATTGTGCCATGGTTTCTGTACATAATGCCACCAACTTCCAACTTATTGACATTAACTTCACTATCTTTAGTAATATTAATATTTAAATCAATATTAGAAATCGTAGAGTTGTTTTTCCCATTATATACAATTCCGCCAATATTTTGTTTACTTTGACAACAAGTTAGATTCAAGGTAATATCTACGTCATTTATAGTCTTATTATTATCAAAAACTATACCAGCAAACTTATTAAATCCGCTAGATATAAGTGTACCTGTAATATTACTTATAATATTATTATTGGTATTAGCAATTGAAGAAAAGTTGATTCTAAAACTAACAGTTTTATTATTAAAGATTATTTCTGTATTATTAAATGTTATATTTTTAATATAACCATTATTAGTTATACATAATAATGAAGAACTATATCCCATACTAATATCTTCCAATAGTACAGTCATATTGTAATTATCAAATATAACATTATCTATTGTTCCATTGTTATTATCTACTATTAATGTAAAATTATTATTAGCATACGGATTTTCAGTAATTGATGTACTTCCCGATATCACCATATTTTTCACTACTGCATTAATACCTAATTCATTAAAAATAGTACGTTTAAGATTAATTAATTTTTTATTATTAAAATCAATTTCGCCATTATAATTATCTACAAGATAATCATTGGTTACATTATTAAAATCTAAATCTGCAGTGACAATATAGTTTTTATCAGGTTCAATATTAATTAAATCATTAACAGAAGAAATTGAATAAATCTCTTTATATTCTACAGAATATACTACACTATCAAGTATTTTATCATTACATATAGCACTGATGGTAACATTGCCACAGCCTACAAAATTAACTACACTATCTTTTACATATGCGATTACTGGATTACTACTAACAATTGTAAATGTATCTGTACATTTATATTGATTATATTTAAGAGTTATTTTGTAATCAAGTAATATATTAGATGTAAAGAAATAATTAATAGTGGCATCTTCATTTAAAAATTCAAAAACGACTATTGGATTAGTCACAACAATGTTAACAAAATATGTTATAAATATATCACAATATTGTACTTTGATAGTATATTTACCTAGTGAATCAAATATATATTTCGAATTATTAACAATTGCTTTATCATTAACAAATATAATAGTTTCGCAGTCATTTAATTCAATTTGATTACTGAATATACTACCTGTTAAATAGATACTTGAATTTAATTCACAAGTTAACTCTTGATTATCTGATACTATTTTGTCATCAAAATATGCGCAGATGTGAGTAGGGACATACTTAACATTAATTGTTAAATTCTTGATAACTTCACCGCATTTTAAACTAATTATCGCACTGCCCTTACATTTTGCAATGATTGTGTTATCAGTAATTTCTATTATGTCGCTATCACATATAATTTCTACATTCTTATCTATTGCATGGATAGGTTCTACATCATAATTAAGCTGATATGTATCTAATCCTTTATCACCATTGATATATAGGTCTATGGTCTCATTATCAACATTAATTGAAGATACCTTAATTGGTTCGACATTAATACTGTATGAAATACTATAGTTGGTAATATCATTGCTTACTATAGTTAATCTACTAATACCCAATTTCTTTGCAATTAGTTTATTTTCTTTTACTTCTACACTATCGCCAACAATAGTATATTTAAGGCAATTAGGTTTAACATCAACACCTTTATAACTTAAATTAATATCTGCATATACCAACTCTTTTTCACTGATAGCACGATCATAATAATCTTCTGATGGTAAATATAAAGTGTAGACATTATCTTTTGGTAATAATTCCTGTTCGTTAAATAATGAGAAATTAATACCAGTTATTGGATTGTAAACATTGACAGTAAAATCACTAGTTGCATTTTTATTAGAAATATCACTGATATTATTATAAGTAGCAGTAATATTATAATTACCAGTTGTATTAAAAGTAATTTCAAATTTATTATCACTAATATATTTATAATTGCAATTATTAAATGTAATCAATGAATAATCATTTAATAAAGTATTTATTGTAGCGATATATGTTGTTTCTGTATAATATTCTTCACAATTATTATTATCAAGGCTTAACCCAAAATCTATTGTATTAATAGGTTCTTTTACTATTACCTTAATTGATTTTGTTAATTCGCCTGTTTTGGATAACACTTTAATAGTAACATTACATTCGCCTGATTTAATTGCAGTAAAAGTGCCATCAACAATAGAAAGTGTATCGTTAGATATAGATATATCTCTAGATAAATTATAATCACTCGGAACAACATCATAAGTAAAATTACCAGTATCACCTACAAACATAGTTACACTATTATTAACTTTAAAATTATTAAATTTAATATTAGTAATATCTTCAGCATAATGATTATCAACTACTGTAATTGTAAAACTTTTACTAATATTGACATGGTCAGCAGTAGATACTTCTACACTAACAATATCTTGGCCTACTTTTATAGGCACAATTTCGCCAGTTATATAGTTATATTCAACACAATCATTAACACTTGTAACAGTAATGTCACAATTATAATCCAATGGTAATATAGTTAGATTATTGTAAGCATTTTCTTTTAAATCTACAATAATATTATCGTTAACAAAACTTAAATCTGTAGCAAATATTGGCTTTATACTTACTGTAAAAGTTGTGGTTGCAGTTTTAAATGTATTATTACCAATCATAATAGATGCAGTTAATTTAAACGAACCCGTTTTATTAAATACAATCTTATCATTAATTATTGTCGCAACACTAGTATCATCTATACTATATGTTGGTCGAACTGTGGCATTATTTGGCAACACTGTAATATTAATATTATTAAGTGCTATTTCTTCGCCAACGAAATAATTATTTTTACCATTATCAAATTTAATATCACTAGCATAAACGATATTTGATTCAGCCAAGGCAAATTCTGACGAATTATCTTCTTTGTTAGATGCACCGCAACCGGTCAAAAGAAATATTGCACAAACTATAAATAAATATTTAAAATATCTCATTTCCCTATTAATAAGTCTATTAGTACAATAGACTTATTTTTTATCCCCTATTTTATTTTACAAAAAAAGGAGTAAGAAAAGCATCTTACCCCTTCTTATAATTTAATTATTTGTAATAATATTTTAAAAGTATATTTAAGATATTAAACCAATTCAACAATAGCCATTAAAGCATTGTCACCATTACGTGTTCCAAGTTTAATAACTCTTGTATAACCACCACCATTGCCCAATTCTTCTTTACGTTTAGCATATTTTGGAGCATAAACGTTGAAGATCTTTTCAATAAGTGGATTCTTGATATCTTGTGTACGAGCAACGAATGCACTCTTTGCTTCTTTAGGTGCTCTAACTTCTTGGATATCAGTTAATTTAGCCATAATTCTTCTGCGAGCAGCAAGTTTTTTAGGGCCATCATTGATTACTTCACGATTAGAAGTAACACCCTTATCATTAACAACTTTTTTAGTTGTCTTAACAGTATCTTCATAACTGTTGATTGCAGAAGTTAAAATCTTTTCAGCATAAGATTGAACATCTTTGGCTTTTTCAAATGTAGTTTCAATTCTACCATACCAAAGAAGATTAGTTGCCAAATTCTTTAATAATGCTGTACGTTGATCAGTAGGTCTTTGTAACTTTCTCATATTTCCTCCTATTCTTCATCATTTCGTAAAGATAGTCCGTAACTATGTAATTTTTCGGCTACCTCTTCTAGTGAACGTTTTCCTAAGTTTTTAACTTTTGCAAGATCACTTTCAGACTTTTTAGTTAAGTCTTCAACTGTGCAAATACCTGCACGTTTTAAACAGTTATAACTTCTTACGGAAAGGTCCATATCTTCTATAGTCATTTCTAATACTTTTGTTTGCTTGTCTTCTTCATGACTAACCAATGTTTCCATTTGAGCCATAGAATCTACAAGTTCTACAAATAGTCCAATATGATCATTAACAAGTTTAGCAGAAAGTGAAATAACTTCTCTTGCAGTTAAAGTTCCGTTAGTTTCAACTTCAATTGTTAATTTATCATAGTCTATATTTTGTCCTACACGTGTATTATTAACGTAGTAGTTAACCTTTTTAATAGGTGTAAAGATACTATCAACTGCGATATATCCAATTGGAGCATCTTCAACTTTGTTTTGGTCAGCAGGAACATATCCTCTGCCACGTCCAATGAATACTTCCATTTCGAATTTAGCACCATTATCTAGAGTAGCAATGTGTAAATCTGGGTTAAGTATTTCTACTTGGTCATTTGGTTCAAAATCTGCGGCGGTAACTTCGCCAGCACCATATTTGTTTATACGTAATACTGTCTTAAAATCTAGACTTGTGTCAGTGGTTTTTACTGCTAATTGTTTAATATTAAGAACGATATCAACTACATCTTCCATAACACCTTTGATGCTTGAAAATTCATGTTGTACACCATTAATTTTAATACCAACTGCAGCAGCACCTGGTAAAGCAGAAAGAAGAACTCTTCTTAAGCAGTTACCTAAAGTGATACCAAAACCACGATCTAGTGGTTCAACAATAAAACGTGCAAAACATCCGTTATTGGTTTCTTCACAAGTAATTTTTGGCTTTTCGATTTCTATCATACGAAAATTTCCTCACTTTGATTATTTTTAATTTAAAAAACAGTTGTGTCAAACATTTAATTAATGGATTATTTAGAGTACAACTCAATAATTAAGTGTTCTTGAACGTTCAAGTCAATATCATCTCTTTGTGGTAAAGCGTTAATCTTACCAGTTAGTTTTGTATTATCAAATTCTAACCATTTTGGCATAACAACTTTAACATCTTTAAGTTCTTTGAACATTGGTAATTCACGTTTGTTTTCTTTAATTGCAATAACGTCGTCAACATTTACTAGATATGAAGGTATATTAACATTCTTACCATTAACAGTAATGTGACCATGGTTAACGATTTGACGGCTTTCAGCACGTGAAGCACCGATACCCATTCTGTATACTACGTTGTCTAATCTACGTTCTAGTAAAGAAAGCATATTTTCACCAACTTTACCACGCATAGTAGATGCTTTATCATAATATCCACGGAATTGTTTTTCTTGTAAACCGTAAGCACGTTTAACTTTTTGTTTTTCTCTTAATTGTAAACCATATTCAGTTAATTTCTTTCTAGCAGCACCGTGTACACCTGGTACATTAGGTCTGCGTTCAAATGAACATTTTTTAGTTAAGCAACGTTCACCCTTTAAAAAAAGTTTACAGCCTTCTCTACGACAAATTTTGCAATCTGCACCTGTATATTTTGCCATAAATAATTTCTCTCCTTAATTTTATTAATTTAAAATTTAATTCTAACTTATAGAATGTATCGTTAATATGTATTATCGACTATACTCTTCTACGTTTAGGTGGACGACATCCATTATGTGGAATAGGTGAAACGTCCTTAATTGAAGTAACTTCTAGACCAGCAGCCTGTAATGCTCTTATAGCGGTTTCACGGCCATTACCTGGGCCCTTAACAAATACTTCAACACTGTTAAGACCTTGGTCTTTAGCAGCCTTTGCAGCATTTTCACTTGCTTGTTGAGCAGCATATGGTGTGCTCTTTCTTGATCCACTTAATCCTAGGGAACCAGCGCTACACCAAGATACTGTATTACCAGCATCATCAGTAATTGTAATGATTGTGTTATTGAAAGATGCTTGGATATGTGCTTGACCTTTATTTAAGTTTTTTGTAACTTTTCTTTTTTTAGTTGTTTTCTTATTAACAGCAGCCATTATTTATCTCCTTTACTTTTTAGTAGCGGTTTTGCCCTTAGAAACAGTTTTCTTTGGACCTTTTCTGGTTCTAGCGTTTTGTTTTGTGTTTTGACCACGAACAGGTAATCCTTTTCTATGTCTAACACCACGATAGCAACCAATTTCTTGTAAACGTTTGATGTTTAATGAAACTTCACGTTGTAAATCGCCTTCAACTTGGCAATTCTTTTCGATGTAAGTTCTAATCGCGTTAACTTCATCTTCGGTTAAATCTTTAACACGAGTATCAGGGTTAACACCTGTAGATTGTAAAATTTTGTTAGAAGTTTGTCTACCAATACCATAAACATAAGTTAAACCAATTTCTACTCGTTTATCTTTTGGTAAATCAACACCAGCAATACGTGCCATTTTATTCCTCCATTAAATTTATAATGTTATATCTTAATTTTGCCCAATTGTTATTGGGACTTTATATATTTAACGCAAAAGGGAACACTTAAATACTTTTAAGCGCAGCCGCCCCTCTTACAATTATTTTCAAATTTGAATTTGAAAGTTAAAGTATGTGACTAGCCTTGAACTTGTTTATGTTTAGGATACTTTGAGCAAATAACCATAACTTTTCCATTTCTTTTAATAACTTTACAACTATCACACATTTTTTTAACAGATGGTCTTACTTTCATGTTTTCCTCCTAGTTTTTAGTTTTTAAACGCCAAACAATTCGGCCCTTTGTTAGGTCGTATGGCGACATTTCAACTTTTACTTGGTCACCAACCAAAATTCTTATATTGTTAAGATGTAATTTACCGCTTAAGTATGCTGTAATTATAAATCCGTTACTTAATTTAACTTTAAATACAGCATTTCTTAATACTTCAACTACTTCACCCTCAATTTCAATTACGTCTGACTTTGACATTAAATATTCCTCCGATTATAGGGTTAAAATTTCAACACCATCTTCAGTAATCAAAATAGTGTTTTCGTAATGTGCTGCAGGCATACCATCTTGGGTTTTACAAGTCCAGCCATCAGGCATAAATTGTACATACCTACTTCCCATGTTAACCATAGGTTCAACGGCAATAACCATATTTTTAACCAATTTTGCTCCAGATCCTGCTTTTCCATAATTAGGAACATATGGATCTTCATGCATATCAGTTCCAACACCATGTCCGGTAAGTTCTCTTACTATAGAAAAACCATTCTTTTCTACATAAGTTTGTACTTGGTGAGATATATCACCTACAAAATTACCAGCACGAATATTCTTAATACCTTCAAAAAAACTTTCTTTGGTAACATCAATAAGTTTCTTTAACTTTGCATCTATCTTTCCTACTGGGAAAGTTCGAGCAGCATCACCATGATAACCTTTGTAACAAGCACCTACATCAATACTGATTATGTCGCCTTCTTGTAGAATACGATGTTTACTAGGAATACCGTGTACAATTTCGTCATTAATTGAAGCACAAATTGTAGCAGGATAACCTTCATAACCTTTAAATGATGGTTTAGCGCCTAAACTTACTATGTAATCATAGGCTATTTTATCTAGTTGTTTGGTTGATACACCTGGTTTAATATGTTTTTCAACTTCCAATAATGTATCTCTTGTCATTCTGCAGGCAACTCTTTGGATTTCAAGTTCTGCATCAGTTTTTATTTTAATCATATTTTGCCTTCTATTTTTTAATTACTTCGTCTATTAATGCAAAAGTTTTTTCAACAACATTAGTAGACTCTATACTATAGAAAATGCCTTTGTTTTCGTAAAACTCAATCATTTCTTTAGAAATGTCTTGTTTTTCTAAACGATTTTTTATAATTTCTGGTTTATCATCATCTCTTTGATAAACCTCGCCGCCACACTTTTCGCATTTTCCATCAACTAACCACTCTACTCTTGTAGGTTGATTACATTGTGAACACATTCTTCTATTAGACAATCTAGCAATAATGATATCTTCACTTATGTTAATCATAATAACTTTATCTAATGTAGTAATTGTATCAAGTGCATGGGCTTGTTTAATATTACGTGGATAGCCATCTAGAATAAATCCGTTACGACAATCGTCTTTACTTAATCTATCTTCGACCATTTCAAATGTAATATCTTCAGGAACTAGTTCGCCCTTTTCAATATATGGCTTAACAAGTTGTCCTAATTGTGTATTATTTTTAATGTTCCATCTAAATATCTCACCAGTAGATATATGTGGAATATTGTATTTTTCACTTATAAGTGCGGCTTGTGTACCTTTACCGCTACCAACTGGACCCATAAGAAGTAGTTTCATAGTTTCTCCTTGAATTTTAGTTTAATAGCACTTCTTTCAACTCACCCCATAATGGGCGAGTTGATTGAAACTTACTATTTTAAAAATCCTCTATAATTGCGTGCTTTCATCTGTACATCTAGTGCATTGTTAATTTCAATAGCAACTGATACTACGATAAGTAGTCCAGTAGCACTAAATGCTGATACTAAACCACCATTACCAATACCTTTGAATATCAAACTTGGAATGATAGCAATAATAGCAAGGAATACAGCACCAAATAGTGTGATTCTATTAGAAATTCTTCTTAAATAATCAGCGGTTGGCTTTCCAGCCCTAACAGTTGGAATAAATCCACCGTTTTGCTGAATATTTCTTGCGATATCGTCTGGATTAAATGTTACTTGTGTCCAGAAATATGCAAAGAATAAAATCAATAAACCAACAGCCACAATATATACCCAACTACCTGCACCTAACCATTGAGAATACCAAATGTATGCTTTACTATTAGGCCAGAATATACTCATAAGTAATTGTGGGAATGTTAGTAAACTCATTGCAAAAATTATTGGCATAACCCCAGTAGAGTTAACTCTAATAGGAATATATGTGCTTTGACCGCCATACATTTTTCTACCTTTAATTTGTTTTGCATACTGAACAGGTATCTTTCTTTCAGCGGTATCCATAAATACTATAAATCCGAAGATTAATACTAAAGCGATTAAGAATACTACTAATTGAATAATATTAGAATAAGTACCTTTAAATATCTCGCTGATAGTAGCAAATATTGATGTACCTGCTGATGATAGAATACCAACAAAAATTAATAATGATAGACCATTACTAATACCTAATTCGGTAATACGGTCACCCAACCAATATGTGAACATTGAGCCAGCAATTAATATAATTGAAACCAATGTACCAATAATCCAAGTTGGAGTATCATAACCGAACATATGTGTATTAAGACAGTCTTTATAAGATATAACAATCGCAACAGCTTGTGCAATAGCCAAAACTAAAGCACAAATTTTTGTGTAGAAACTAATACGTTTTCTACCTTCTTCTCCCTGTTTAGACAATCTTTCTAGACTTGGGATTGCAATAGTTAATAGTTGGATAATGATTGAAGCACTAATATATGGTGAAATACCTAATGCTAGGATAGCACCTTGTGATAATGCTCCACCACTAATCGAACTAATAAGGGACAAGAAATCTTGTGAACCTATTGCTTTAGAAAATTCGGATAACATTAATCCTGGAACTGGTAGCCAGCATCCAACTCTATAAATGAGTAAAAGTCCTAAAGTAATAAGAATCTTATTTCTAATTTCTTTAACCTTAAAGGCGTTTACTATGGTTTTAAACATTATAGAACCTCAGCTTTTCCACCAGCCTTATTGATTTTTTGTATTGCAGATTCTGTAAATTTATTTGCTTTAACAGTTAAAGCTTTTTCCAATTTTCCATTTCCTAATACTTTCAATCCATAAGGGGCAAGTTTATTAATAATATTTTTTTCTTGTAGTAATTCAACTGTAACAACAGTTTTATCTTCGAATACATTCAAATCGCTAACATTAATAATTGTATATTCTGCAGCGAATCTCTTATTATTAAAGCCTCTTTTTGGAAGACGACGGATAAGTGGCATTTGACCACCTTCAAACCCAGGTCTAACACCACCGCCACTACGTGCGTTTTGTCCTTTATGACCTTTTCCGCTGGTTTTACCAAGCCCAGAACCTATTCCACGACCAATTCTTCTTCTGGTTGTTGTAGAATTAAGAGCAGGAGACATTTGATTAAGTTTCATAACTCTTTTCCTCCTTAAATCTCTTCAACTTTAACTAGGTGTTTAACTGTGAATATCATACCTCTGATAGCCTCGTTATCAACCAAGTCGTTGTGAGAATTTACTTTATTTAGACCTAGGGCCTTTACTGTTTTTACTTGGTTAGGTTTGCAAGCGATTGCAGATCTAATCAATGTAACTCTTAATTTTTTGTTACTTTCTTTTTTAGTAACTTTTTTAGGTGCGTTTTTAACTTCAGTAACTACTTCAGTTTTTGGTTCAACTACTTTTTTAGCAGCAGTTGCTTTGGTTGTTGTAGATTTTTTAGTTGTTGTAGTTTTTGCTGCTGTTTTAGTAGCAGTTTTGGTTGTTTTTGTAACTTTTTCTTCTGTTACTTTTTTAGTTGTCTTTGTTTCTGCCATTATAATTCTCCTATAGTATTTCTTCTACAGTTTTTCCACGTAAAGCAGCAATGTCTTCTTTAGAACGAAGTTGCATTAAACCATCTAATGTTGCTCTTACGCAGTTAATTTTGTTTCTAGAACCATAAATTTTTGCAGTAATATCTTTAATACCACAAAGTTCAACAACTGGACGAACTGAACCACCAGCAATAACACCAGAACCTTCCTTAGATGGAAGTAAAACTACTCTACATTTACCAAATTTACCGATTACTTCGTGTGGAATTGTTGTTCCTTCAGTAGCAATCTTAACCATATTTTTCTTTGCACGTGCTGTTGCTTTTTCAATAGCATTAGGAACTTCAGCAGCCTTACCTGTACCAACTCCTACTTTACCATTCTTATCACCAACAACAATAAGTGCAGCAAAACGCATTGTTCTACCACCCTTAACAACCTTAGTTACACGATTAACATTAACAAGTTTTTTGTCAAGTCCATCATTTTCTACTACTTTAGGTTGACGGCGTGGATTTAACTTTCTCTCTTTCTTTTCGTTATTTTGTTGCATAACACACCTCTTTTAAAACTCTAAACCTGCATTTCTAGCACCATCAGCAAGTGCGCTAACACGGCCAGTATAAAGGTATCCTGCTCTGTCAAATACAACAGCCTTAACACCTTTCTTCATAGCAGCTTTAGCAACACATTCACCAACGATGAAAGCAGCTTCTTTTTTAGATTTTCCTTCAATTAGTTTAACAACATCTTTTTGCATTGTGTTAGCACTTGCAATAGTAGTACCATTGTCATCATTGATAACTTGTGCATAGATGTGATTTAAACTTCTATAAACGCTTAATCTTGGACGTGCTTCTGTACCGTGAATATTCTTTCTAACACGTAGACTACGTTTTTTTCTAAGTTCGTTTTTATTATCTTTATTAATCATAACTTATACCTCTTACTTCTTACCGCTCTTGATTTCTTTACGTCTTACGGTTTCATCAGCATAATATACACCATAAGCATGGTATGGTTCAACTGGTCTTAAATCACGGATACGAGCAGCGAATTGTCCAACCTTTTCTTTATCTATTCCATTAACGGTAACAGAGTCTTTATCGCAAGATAATGTAATACCTTCTTCGGCTTTAACTAGTATAGGATGTGAATAACCCAAACCTAATTCAACATCGTTGCCTTTCATAACTGCTTTATAACCAACACCGTTGATTTTTAAAGTTTTTGAAAAACCATGTGACACACCAATAACCATATTATTGATTAATTGACGATACAAACCATGTCTAATATTAGATTCTTTTTCTGTACCATTATTAACGACTTTGATTTCGTTATTTTCAACATTAACAGCAATATCGCTAGTAATGTTACGAGTTAAAGTTCCCTTTGGTCCTTTAACTGTAATCTCGGTACCATTAACTAGTACTTCAACGCCAGCAGGTAAATTAATAGGATTTTTTCCAATTCTTGACATATTAATCCTCCTTACCAAACGTAAGCAAGTACTTCGCCACCGATTTTTTGTTCGCGAGCTTGCTTGTCTGTCATTAAACCTTTGCTTGTAGAAACGATAGCAATACCTAGTCCATTAAGAACTCTTGGTAGGTCTTCGTAACTAGCATAAATTCTTAAACCTGGTTTAGAAATTCTCTTTAAACCATTAATTACTTTTTGATTGTTAGGGCCATATTTTAAGTCAATAACGATTGAACTTTTAGCACCTTCAGTTACTGAATAATTTTCTATGTAACCTTCATTTTTAAGTAAATCAGCGATAGCTAATTTCATCTTGCTAGCTGGAACAGTAACGGTTTTATGTTTTACTGTTAAAGCATTACGCATACGAGTAAGCATATCTGCTATTGGATCTGTAGTAATCATAATAAAACCTCCTCTTACCAACTACTCTTTTTCACACCAGGGATCTCGCCTTTATATGCAAGTTCTCTGAAACAGATTCTGCAAATGCCATATTTTTTAAGCACTGAATGTGGTCTGCCACAAAGTTTGCAACGAGTATATTCTCTAGTAGAAAACTTTTGAGTTTTGCTTTGTTTTTCTTTTAATGCTTTCTTTGCCATATTATCCTCCCAACAACCTAAGCCTTGAATGGTAAGCCAATTTTTTCTAATAGAGCCTTGGCTTCCTTATCAGTTTTTGCTGTTGTAACTATTACGATATCTAAACCTCTAACTTTATCAATTTTCTCAAAACTAATTTCTGGGAAAACTAATTGTTCGGTTAATCCCAATGCGTAATTACCCTTACCATCAAAAGCTTTTGGGTTAATACCTTGGAAATCTCTAACTCTTGGAAGAGCGATAGAAATAAGTTTGTCCAAGAATTCGTACATTGTTTCGCCACGAAGGGTAACTTTTGCACCAATCTTCATACCATCTCTTAACTTAAAGTTAGCGATAGATTTTCTAGATGTTGTTACAACTGGCTTTTGTCCGGTGATAGCAGCCAATTCGTCAACCGCTTTATTGAACGCTTGAGTATTGTCTTTGCAGTCGCCTAAGCCACGGTTTACAACTACTTTTTCAATTTTAGGAACAGCGTTTACATTAGTGTAACCTAATTCCTTTTCTAATGCAGGAATTACGTTTTTGATGTAATGTTCATGTAATCTATTAAGTTCTCTTTCCATAACATAACTCCTTATACTTTTTCAGCAGTCTTTCTTACTGCAGTCTTTGTTGTTGTGGTTTTTGCGGTTTTTGTAGCAGATGCTGTCTTTTTAGGAGCAGTCTTTTTAGCAGGTTTCTCTGCTTTAGTTGCTTCTACAACTTTCTTATCTGCTTTTTTAGTTTCTTTTTTAATAGTTACGGCCTTATCTAGACTTGCACCGCAATGTTTACAAATTCTAACTTTCTTTCCGTCAACTTCTTTATTTGCAATTCTGGTTGCTTTTTTGCAAGCAGGACAAACAACTTGAACATTAGAAGCGTTAATCTTACCTTCTTTCTTAATTATTCCGCCTTGTTCTTGTGCATTTCTTGCTTTTTTGTGTTTGTTAATAATATTAACTTTTTCAACAACAACAGCATTTTCAGAAGGCATTGCACTTAAAACTTTACCAGTTTTACCTTTGTCTTTACCAGCAATTACAACAACTGTATCGCCTTTTTTAACATGTAAATTTGCCATAATACCCTCCTATAATACTTCTGGAGCAAGGGAAATAATCTTCATGTAACCCTTATCTCTTAATTCTCTTGCTATTGGTCCGAAAATACGTGTACCTTTAGGTTGTTTTTGATTGTCAATAATAACGGCTGCATTGTCGTCAAATTTAACGTAAGTACCATCAGGACGTCTAACACCCTTACTTGTTCTAACGATAACTGCTTTAACAACATCACCTTTCTTAACAACTCCACCTGGAGTAGCAGATTTAACAGAAGCAACAATTATGTCACCAATGTTACCGCTTCTTCTAAAAGAGCCACCCAAAACGCGAATACACATAATTTGTTTAGCGCCTGTATTATCAGCAACTTTTAATCTTGTTTGTGGTTGTACCATAATTTACTCCTTATTTTGCTCTCTCTATAATTCTTAATACTCTGAAATATTTATCCTTGCTTAGTGGGCGAGTTTCCATAATTTCTACTGTATCACCAATACCGCATTCGTTCTTTTCATCATGTGCTTTGAACTTTGTGGTTTGTTTATAAACTTTTCCGTAGATAGGATGTCTTTTGTTTTCAACGCAAGCAACAACAACAGTTTTGTCCATTTTGTTACTTACAACAACACCTGTACGAGTTCTACGAGCGTTTCTATTTAATGTTTCGTTACTCATATAATCCTCCTAAGCCTAAGCATTTCCTTCAGATTTTTGTGCACGTTCTGTCAAAATTGTATTAACTCTGGCAATATCTTTCTTGCACTTATTTAATTGCATTGGGTTTGTTAATTGACCTGTTGCATGTGAAAAACGAAGGTTAAAAAGTTCTTGTTTAAGACTTTTTAATTTAGCATTAAGCTCCTCGTTGGTCATTTCTCTTAATTCTTTCGCTTTCATTATTCAGCACCACCTTCAATAGTTTGTTTAGGTGCAGCAGCATTTTCTAAATCAGCCTTGGACACAAACTTGGTTTTGCAAGGAAGTTTGTGAGCAGCAAGTCTTAATGCTTCTCTAGCTGTTTCTTCGGTTACTTCACCTAATTCAAATAACACTCTACCTGGTTTAACAACAGCAACCCAAAATTCAGTGTTACCTTTACCTTTACCCATTCTAACCTCGGCAGGTTTTTTGGTTACTGGTTTGTGTGGGAAAATATTTATCCATAATTTACCACCACGTTTTGTATAACGAGAAATTGCAATTCTGGCAGCTTCAATTTGATTACCTGTCATCCAGCAAGGTTCGGTAGCAACTAATCCATATTCGCCATAAGCGATTTTGTTACCACGTGTAGCCTTACCTGTCATTCTGCCACGGAACTGTTTTCTGTGTTTAGCTCTCTTAGGCAATAACATCTGCATTTCCTCCTTGTTCGTTTTGTTTATCCATTGCAGGTGCTTTCTTTCCTAGAATTTCACCTTTGCAAA
>SAMEA104315432__coassemble_286_pt1 | contig 27298 bp, 26 predicted proteins | sample SAMEA104315432__metabat2_high_PE_031 | metagenome-assembled genome bin SAMEA104315432 (sample SAMEA104315432) | gut metagenome | biome: Monkey gut; feature: monkey-associated habitat; material: faeces | place: China | collected 2013
GTGCGATAAGGATACCAAGTTTGCCATATTCATAGGTTAAACCACCTTGTAGGAACATACCATATGGTTCGCACACAGGAGCATCACAACTTAATTCGATTGTGCTACCTTCAGTGAAACTACCGCTTGCAGACACTTCTTTATGTGGGTAGCCTGGCATATCAGATGGCTCTGGAATAGCAAAACTATCTACTGGACAGCCACTTTGTAATCCCTTTGCAAATTTAACCAAGTTGGCTTCACTGCCTAGTTTAAGTACTTGAATTATATCTGTACGTTTTTCTTTTGCAGTAGGGGATACTTCATATCCTAATTTTTCAAGCATTGAAGCAGCAAGTGTCATGGTCTTTAGGCTAGAGCATACTGCATTAGGAGCCATATATAGTCCTTTAAAGTATGACAAGTTTTCATTGAAGTTGGCACCTATATCTTTTGCAGTGCATGGTGCAGAAAATCTTTCAGCAACTAGATATACTAGGTCTTTTCTTCCTACGATATATCCGCCAGTTTTGGCAATACCACCACCCAAGTTTTTCATAAGTGAACCTACAATAATATCTGCACCGACTTGGGTAGGCTCTTTGTCTTCAACAAGGTCACCATAGCAATTGTCTACCATTATTATTACATCTTTATCTACTTCTCTTATGGCTTTACAAACTCGTTCTATTTTCTCGATAGTTAAACTTTTTCGATAACTATATCCACGACTACGTTGTATCTCTACCAATTTTACTTTTGACTGTTTTAGTCTATTAACTATAGAGTTTATGTCAAAATCATCATCTTTTAAGTCAATTTGTTCGTATTTGACACCATGTGCGATAAGTGAACTTTGACTATCGCCACATATGCCGACAATACTTTTTAAAGAATCATAAGGCTCTCCAGAAATAGAAATCATAGTGTCGCCATGTCTTAATAACCCAAAAAATGTAAGTGCAATAGCATGAGTTCCGCACATTATTTGTGGTCTTACTAAAGCATCTTCTGCACCGAAAATATCGGCATATATAGATTCAAGTTTGTCACGTCCACCGTCATAGAATCCATAGCCATTAACTTCTACAAAGTCAGATGAAGATAATCTGTGTTTTTGAAAAGACTTTAAAATCTTTGCACTATTTGCTTGGCATTGTTGGTCATAAGATGCAAATACTTCTTTTAATTCTTGCTCACAACTTTCAGCAAGTTTTATTATTTTATCATCAATATCATATCCGTAATACATTTTATTTTTCTCCTGTGAAGGATTATATCACATACTTTTTTTTATAGCAACTAAAGTTACTATTACAATCATTCATATAAAGGATTGACATATGTATTACTTTTAAATATACTTAATTGAAAGATTCCTTAAGGAGTTAATTTGGGCAGAGTAATAGGCCGTGTGGGATATGCTGTATTTCCACCACCAGCAAAAATTTAATTGTTAAAATACTTCACATATTGACTATGTGAATTTTTTGCTGTCTTTAATATATGTGCTTATTAAAGATATTACTTTAAAAAATTAAATCAAAAGGAATAATTGTATGAAAACTAAAGACGAAGAAAAAACTCCTATAGTGGCTAGTGAACTTAATAATAATGTTGTAGTTGCAGACACTATCGGTAATGATAATTTAAAACAAAATGATAATGGTAAGAAAAAGAATGTTTTTGTAAGGATATGGAATTATTTTTCTACTTACGAAAAAATATGGTTTTTCTCTATAGTTGCATTATCTATATTATTTGCTTTCTTGTTCCCTGAAGAAGAAGTTAATGGGGTTAACGGAAGCATAATTATGGTGTTATACCTAATAGACATTTTTTCAAATGTTCTATGTGAATTGCTAATTTCAAAACAAAGCAAATGGAACTTTATAGTATCCTTAATAGTCGAACTTACCGAAATAGTCACTTTAATTATTTTGGCTGCAAGATTCGCAACCATGGCTGTAACATTGTTCTTCTGGATACCTATTGATATTATATCTTTTATTAATTGGCAAAGACATACTGATGATAAAGATGAAGAACTTACTGTAGTACGTACTTTAAAGTGGTGGCAAACCATATTAGTGGTTGTAGGCATAATTGTGTGGACAATGGGAATAGGCTATTTGATGGCGGCTTATGCTCCAGATACTGATTTTTATTCAAGCGAATTAATTGAAGTTATTGTATGCTATCTAGATGCTTGTGTTAGTGCGGTAGGTATAGCCAATGGCTTGTTTATATTGTTTAGATATAGAGAACAATGGCTTGCTTGGTATATCTGTGCTGGGCTAGAAACTGTGATAAATATTCTGTCTGGTCAATGGGTATTATTAGTACTAAAAGCAGGATATTTTACTAATACTACTTATGGCTATATCAAATGGACAAAATATATTAAGTCGCATGCCAATACATCAGTGTATGGTAAACAAACTGTTAAAACAGAATTAAATACTTCACAGACTAGCGATAATGCGAAATAGTTTTAAGTATAGTGTGGTAGAAAAATATTTTGCGAATATCATAAATCGGGTGTCAAAAAATAGTTCTTGTTTTAAGCAGAATTGTGCTATGTGATTTTAAATGTGAGATTACGGACATTTAACTTCCTATAGTTATTATTAAAATATATTGTGCGGTATTTTAAAGTAGTTGACAATATACTAAAAAATAAATAAAATTATTATAGATTTTTATATAAAGGTGAATTTTTTATGGTAGACGTAAACAATATTAAAAATGGTATGACTTTGTTAATCGAAGGTAATATTTATCAAATAGTAGAATTTCTACATGTTAAACCTGGCAAGGGTGCAGCATTTATGAAGACAAAAATGAAGAATCTTCGTACAGGTGCAACTCTAGAACGTACTTTTAACACAAACGTTAAGTTTGAAGAAGCAAGAATAGATAGAAAGACTGTTCAATATCTATACGAAGCAGGCGACACATATTATTTCATGGACGTAAACACCTACGAACAATATGAACTTAATAGTAATCAAATCGGTGATAATAAAGATTATTTACTAGAAAATATGAATGTTGACTTAACTTTCTATGGCACTGAACTTCTAGGTCTTACTCTTCCTGAAAAAGTAGAGTATACTATAGTTGAATGTGAACCAGGATTAAAAGATAGTACTGCTACTGCTGCTACTAAAGTTGCAAAAACAGAAACTGGACTTTCTGTAAGAGTTCCTATGTTCATCAATGAAGGTGACAAGATTGTTGTTACTACATATGATGGCAAATATTATAGCAGAGCATAATTAAACAAATTAAAAACACGGGGTATTAACTCCGTGTTTTTTTATAATTCTATAGTGTTGGCATAATCCTTTATTGTTTGATTAATTGATTCTTCGTTATCATAGAAGCATTTATCAAATTCTTGAAAATGGTTTTCCATCTCGACATCTACATAATCTTCTATGCACTCTACTTTTAAATTTAAGGATTTAAACAAGTTGTATGCCTTAAAATAATTATCGTATAATAATGGCGATAAAGCAGTCTTTAAATGTTGATTAATTATATCAAAATCAACTTGATTGTTACGTTCATTTAAAAAGAATTGTAGATGTCCACCATTATTAATTTCGCTTGAATAAGTCATAAGTGTATAAATATAATTGTCATAATTATTATTAAGTGTCACATCACTCCATAGTTGCCATAGTTTATTCCATTTTTGGTCTTCTATAGATAATCGTTTATCAGGTTTTTTATTTAAAAAATCTCTTATTGATTTTCTTAATTTTATTTTTTCAATTATACGTTTAATACACATAACTTAAATGTCCTTTTTAGTTAAATATGCTAAAGTCTCGGTATGTCTTGTCTTTGGGAACATATCATATGGCTGTGCAAATTCTAGTTGATATTTATCTTTTAAAATACCTATGTCTCTAGAAAGAGTGGCTGGATCACATGATACATATATTATTTTTTCTGGTGCGACATTTAATATGGTGTCTAGCACTATTCTTGAACAGCCTTTTCTAGGTGGGTCAAGGACTATGCAGTCAAAATGGTTGATTTTAGGTAATTCTTTAGCGACATCACCAAGAATATTGGTTAAATTGATAATGTTATTATTAACTTTTAATTTTTCAGCATCATTATGTGAACTTTCTACTATTTCAATACCATACACTTGTTTTGCTGTTTTTGCAATGTAAGCACTTAATAATCCTGCACCACTAAAAGCATTAACTACAGTTTCGCCACTAACAAGTTCTTGAACGTTGCTATATATAGCATCAGCAATTGGGGTATTAACCTGCATAAAACTATTAAGACTTACTTCATAATTAATATTATGACTAGATATTGATATTGTTTTTATACCATAAATATGAGTATAGTTGTTAGTTAGAATAACGTTATTGTTAAGAGTATTGTGATTAATCATCAAGCCAAAATTTTCAAATTCTTTGCTTAAATAATTGATAAGAACTTGCATATCATTTAACTGTTTACCATTAATAACTACACATACTAATAGTTGGTTGTTTTCCATTCGACATACAAGATGTTTGATTAGTCCTGTGCGAGTATATTCATCGTACACACTATTATTGGTAGTATTAAGAAAATGATTAAATATATCAATCACTTTTTTAGACCAATCTGCTTGTATGTAACAGTTGTCTATTCTGATTATATTATGTGAGTTTTCTTTGTACATACCCACAAATTTTTCGTTATCTTGTTGTCCGACAGGGAAAGCAAACTTATTACGATAATAGTATTCATTAAGTCCTATACAATTATGTACGACTCCATCAACATTAATTTTGGCTATGTTACGTAATGAATTTTTAACAAGATTGGTCTTAAATTCAAGTATTTTTACATTGTCTAGATGTTGTAAGTCACAACCACCGCATTTTTGAAAGTAGGGGCATATAGGTTTAACTCTAAATGGAGATGGCTTCAATATCTCTAATATTTTACCTACATAATAGTGTGATTTTGCATATATAATATGTATTTTTACCACTTCATCTTTTAATGCGAAAGGAACAAAAATAACCGCACCATCGTGTTTGGCTATACCTTCACCATTGATTCCCATATCAATTATTGTAACTTCTACATCCATATTTTTTGTTATCATACAACAATGATATATCATATTTATTTTTATGCCAACTATATATAATTACTTTTTATTTATTTTTTGCTTTGGTATAATGGATTAAAGGAGTTTTTATGTCCAAACAAACTAATAACACAAATAGTGAAAATATAGAAATTGAAATTATTGAACCTAGCAATAATTATAATCAAGTTGATATCAATCTGGATAATAATTTAGATAAAAATGCAACCACCATGATATTAACCGAAAACGATAGTAATAAAAAGAGAATCACTAGAGTAGATGTCTTTCAGGCTTTAAAATTTATAGGTTTTTCAATCTCGGCTGGAGTTATTCAAATATTATCGTTTACTTTGCTTAACGAATTGATAAGATTGTCTTACTGGCCAAGTTATCTTATATCACTTACATTATCGGTATTGTGGAATTTTACTCTTAATCGTAAATTTACATTTAAGGGTGTCAACAATGTGGTAGTTGCAATGATAGAAGTGGGATTGTACTATCTAGTATTTACACCATTATCTACTATTGGTGGTAATGCTTTAGCCAATATTGGTTGGAATGAATATCTTATATTGTTTATTACTATGGTTCTTAATATGTCTACCGAATTTTTATTTTGCAGATGTGTAGTTTATAATGAAAAACTACATCCAAGTAAGGGGGAATAAATATGTATCATTTAGCGATATTGAGACAACCATTTTTAAATATGATTCTTGATGGAACAAAAACTATAGAAAGTAGATTTAGTTATAACAAAATTATACCATTTGAAAAGGTCAAAAAAGGCGATGTAATATATCTAAAATTAAGTGGTGGCAAGGTTATGGCAAAAGCCAAAGTTGATAATGTTCAATTTTATAACTTAACTCCAGAAATGGTGGAAGAAATAAGAGTAAAGTATGGACGTAATATAGGTACTGATTGTTTTGAAGACTGGACAAGCACTACCAAAAAGAAATATTGTACATTAATGTGGCTAAAAGATGTTGAAAAAATTAGACCTATAAGTGTTGCTCCTAGTCATGGTTCGGCATGGTTTGTACTAGATAAACCGTTAGATGAAGGTAATGATTATGAATAATGGTATGGACAAAACTTTAGAATATCACGAATTAATTATGGTTAATGATAATATAGTTGACCATCTTAATTATGAGTTGCCACAAGGCTACCATTTTTCAAGGTTTACATATCCTGATAATTTAAAAGATTGGGTAAATATTCATTTAAGTACCGGCGAATTTACTAGTGTAGAAGAAAGTGAAAATTTCTTTAAATTGTTTTATGGTAAGATATTAGATAAAATAGGTAACTATTGTATCTTTATAGAAAATGAGAATAATGAAAAAGTGGCTACGGCAACACTAAATTTAGATGATGCATATGGATATAAAGTCGTGATAGATTGGGTGGCGATTACTCCTAAATTTCAAGGTAAACATCTGGCAAAACCATTAATAAGTCGAATATTAAATATAGCACATAATATGGGATATAATAAGATACTTTTACATACCCAAACACATTCGTATGTTGCAGTTAATATGTATTTGGGGTTAGGGTTTAAGCCTTATAATACAGAAGATAAACGTGGTTGGAGTATAGTACAAACTATTATAAATAATCCACTTCTTAATAATTTTGATGTTTTGTCCAATAATCAACTATATCATAGTGAAAGTGTTAATATAGTAAAACAATTAAATAAACTTTATAGACATTATAATTATGAAATATGGTTTAAAGATGGACGAAAAGATGTGTATGTTAATGATGGTAATAATTACTATGAATACACATATAGTGATGGCGGGAAGATATTAAACTTGGTTAACAAAAATAATTACAGGGCACATTATTAGATTTAATATTGTATTAATCTTAATAAGAGTAATAAAAAAGTATATTGATTAGCAATATACTTTTTCTATTTTAATTCTGTTATGCCGAATATTCTTCTGCTCGTTTAATCTTTAATGTTGCAGACTTAACTGTGTCTTCTAGCCCGCAATGTACTGCTCCAAGTATGATAATACAATCATAAAGGTATAGTAAATCGTCTACTAAATCATCTCCGGTTTTTGGGCCAAGTTCGGATTGATTAAGAACCATAATACCAGTAAGCATACGGCCTATAGTGTTTAAGTCTTTGCGGTATTTTATAGATAAATAACTAATGACTTGAGTAGCATAATCATAGTCAAAGTCATTAATTGTATCTTCTATTATAAGTAAATCTTGTAAGTAGTCTTTAGCAATTCTTAAATGTTTAATTTTATTAAGATAATCTTCTATTATTCTGTTCATAATTTAATCCCTTATAAGCAAAAATGTAGATTATTAAGTCTAAATCTATTTAAAGTATACCACATTATATTGTTTTTATCAAAAAAAATATAATCATTAACATTAATTATTAATTTTTAATACAATAGTGTAAGGGGTACAAGGAGTTTAATATGTGTTGTTGTAATGGTGCTTTCGATTGTAGTTGTGTTTGTGCCAATCCTTTTAGAAGGAATAACGACAATCGAATTTGTAGGCAAAATAGTTTTTGCTGTAATTTATGTCATAATTATGTATGGTGGTTTTAATATATAAACACTTTAAAATATCTGGGCTAAAGCCTAGATATTTTTGTATATTAAATTTCACTATTGCAAAGGGTAATTTAATATGATATACTTATTAAGTAGATATTTTTGCTACAGTTATTGAAGATAAGGAGTTTTACAATGTTTGATATTAACGAAGCAGTAAAACATGATTTTAAAGATTTAAGTCCAGAAGATAGACAATATATTGAAAAAACATTTTTAAGATATATTGTTAGAAGAGAAGTTGCTGATAGTTATAGAATATTAAGTTCTATTTTTTCTAATGGTAGACCAGATGCTAGAGTGATTGCAGGACATTTTCAGACAGTTAATAGTTCTTTTGTTAACTGCAACTTGATTAGTCAGATAACTTATCAAGAAGCCACAACTGATGTGTTAAAAGATAAAAGTCCAGAAAGTTTTAACTATAGATTGTCTACTACATATAATCTTAAAGATGGTGCAGCGGTTATATTATTTTCTCGCCGTCCTAATGAGAATATACCTAATAGAGTTAACTATGAGACATTAATTGCTTATGCAGATATGCAAGCACGTATTATAGATAATTTAAGATCCAGATCTTTCCGTAGTACTTTTGATGCAATTGTTGATGCTGCTAAAACAACTAGACATGAGTTCTATCAAAAATATGGTAGAAAGATAGAAGATACTCACGTGACAGAACAATGTCAATTGTTTAGTCACCCAGGTAAAAAGACTGCTACTCTATGGATAAAAATGCTTGATTATTATCAAGAACAATTTAATGCTATGGATCCGGGACTTGCATTAACAAAAATACAATCTATATTTACACCTACTATGACTATGAAAGAAAAACTTTCTTCTCAACTTGATGTTGTTGAAGAGAAAACTCGTAGAGAAGTTCAAGAGTATAGAAGTTTTGTAGAAAAGAAGTTTAAAGCCAAACCAGGTCAAAACATTGATATGTTTGACGATTATGCCAATATTGCTGACTATGATGAAGCATATAGTGCTCAATATGAATTGGGAGTATATAAAGATAATCTTGAAGATGTAATTAAACATGTCTTTGAAGACTATAAGGCTCATCTTTCACAATATGCTCTCACAAAACCTAGTACAAAGAGTACTTTAGTAGATAGCATAAAAGAACAAAAGGGCAGAGAAAGTAAATAATTGTGCTTGATTACAATTAAATAATAAAAAAAACTCACATTTAATAAATGTGAGTTTTTTGTTTTTATTAGTAATACTTTGTTATTTTATTCTTTTATCTCCTACATAGAACAAGGCTATAGTGCCAGGGCCACCATGACAGCCTATGAAATAGGTGAGTGGTAGTATAACAGGGTGAATACCTAGTTTTGATTCTATCATACTTGATAATTTGTTGGCATCGTCAATAGCATTGCCTTCACAAATATATATTTCTTTATATTCAGAGTTATAATTTTTTGAAATTTTGTCAACGAGTTGCTTTAATGCTAATTGCCTACCGAATGCTTTACCTATAGATGCAAAATCTCCATTATTGTCACTACATAATATGGCTTTTATGTTAAGTACATTGGCTATTATTGCAGTAAGTTTTGCCAAGCGACCACCTTTAAGAGCATATCGTAAATCTTCAAAGGTGTATATTCCATTTACTTTAGTTTTTAGATTTTCAGCAAAATCAATTAGTTGTTCATAACTTAATCCGTTTTGTAATTGCTTTGCAGTCTCTATGGCTATTATACCTTGTCCCATAGAGCCTATTAATGAATCTACAACTTTATTATTCATATTATATTTTTTGTTAAGTTCAGACATCGCAAGACTAAAATTGTTGTATATACCACTTAATTTACTTGAAAAAGTTATATGTAATATATGGTATCCTTGTTGAAAATATGGTTCAAGGAAGTCTTTTGCTTCTTGAATATTAATTTGCGATGTTTTTGCATTAGCGCCATTTTTTAATAAAGTATAAAATTCCTCACTAGTTATATTGTTATCTTTTGAATTGTATTCAATGTTATTAATGCTGTAATGGACATCACATTTTTTAATATTATATTTGTTTAATAATTCTTCGCTTAAATTAGCAGTTTCTTCTGTAGTAATGAGTATTTTTTCCATTGTATCTCCTTTTATTAATTATTAAACCCTTTTATCGCCTACATAAAATAATGATATTGTTCCGGGGCCACTATGACAGCCTATAAAATATGTTAGTGGCAAAATGATAGGGCGTATGCCAAAACGTTTTTCTACCATATCTGCAAGTTTGATAGCATCGCTATTGCAGTCTGCTTCACATATAAAAACATCTTTAAATTGTGGATTATAGTTAATAGCCATTTTTTCGACAAGATTTTTTAATGCTAATTGTCTGCCGAATACTTTTCCTATACTTACTAGTTTGCCATCGTTATCTGTATGTAATACTGGTTTGATATTAAGCACATTGGCTATTGTAGCACTTGTTTTTGATATTCTGCCACCTTTAACTAGATATTTTAAGTCATCAAGAGTGAATATATGATTAATGTTCCACTTCATATTTTCGGCATATTCAACAAGTTTTTCATATTCCATACCATATTCTAGTTTTTTAGCAACTTCTATTACCAATAAACCTTGACCGATTGATGCACATAATGAATCAATTACAACATTGTGTGCATTGTATTTTTCGTTAAGTTCGGACATGGCCAATTTAAAATTATTGTATGTACCACTTAATCCGCTAGAAAAACCTATATGTAATATACGGTAACCTTGTTGAAAGTATGGTTCAAGAAAGTCTTTTGCTTCTTGTAAATTAACTTGTGAAGTTTTTACATCACTTCCGTTACGCATATTCCCATAAAATTCTTGTGGTGTCATGTCAGTAGTCTTTGAATTATGCTCGACACCATCAACCCAGAAAGTAACATCACATTTTTTAATATTGTATTTATCTAATAATTCTTTACTTAAATTACAGGTTTCTTCTGTAGTAATAATTATCTTTTCCATATAATGATTCCTTTGTCAATTTTTATACATATATGATATTAAATAATATATAAATTTACTACCTACTATTATTTTTTATTTTTCTACTGTACAATACTGAAAAATATAGTCGATTTTTAACACTCTACTGATAGTAGAGTTGTTAATTTGTTGGACATAAAGGTAAAATATGCTATAATAATTGTATGGAAAACCTTAATGAAATCATAAGCCAAAACATAGTAAAATACAGAAAAGAGAGTGGACTTACTCAACTAGAATTGGCTGAAAAACTTAATTATAGTGATAAAGCAGTTTCTAAATGGGAACGTGGAGACGGACTTCCAGACATTGATGTACTTATGCGTATGTCAGAGATTTTTGGTGTTACTATTAACGAATTATGCTATCTCCAACCAAAGCAAAAGAAAATATCAAGATTCAAGAAACATAGACATTTCTTTATCGCTACATTGTCAGGATTGCTTGTGTGGTTTATTGCCACTATTGTTTTTGCGTTTTTAATCACATTTGCGCCACAACTTACACATAAATGGCTGTGCTTTATATATGCTATCCCTATTACAGGTATTGTATTTTTAGTATTTAATTGTATGTGGGGTAAGAGTATATACAATATTATTTACACATCAATTATTGTGTGGGGAATATTGTTATCTATATGTTTAAGCACTATTAAATATGATACTTACTGGCTACTATTAATAGGTTTGCCATTCGAAATATTGATTGTGCTTTGGTTTGTGTTTAATTCATATTTTTTAAAAAAGAAACAATAAAAATAAATAATTGTTAATAAAAAATACTACCTTGAAAGTAGTATTTTTTATTATTGTTTTATGTTGGCTAGACTACTGTTTTTATATTCAATATCGTCAGTTACTTCTTTAATAATCTTTATTTGTGGTGGAAATTTAATGGATTGTGATTCGTTATTGAGTTCAATTTCCATTATTGCTACATTGTCCCAGAAAGGGTATATATCTATTTCAAAATATTGATTATTGTATACTAGACAATATCTAGTTTTTCTTATTTGATGCTTGGTTGTGTCTGCGTCCATAAGTAAATTGATATATTCGGCTTGGGTTAATCTTTTTTCTGTCTCCAGTCTTTTTACGCCATTAATGGTTTGTTTTATAGTCTTTGTATAACTATATGAACCATTGTTACCACGTTGTCTTACTCGGATTTCTTTATCGTCATTTGATTTAAGGTAGGTTTGGATAATTTCTACTTTGCCACAGTTTTGGTCTGCTTCAAGTTTTGATATATCAGGATATTCAATTAAAAATTTTCTTTCAATTTCGTATGGGGTAGGTTCGCCTAAAAAATTGGATATTTCAGTAACAAACCTTTGCATTTTTCTTTTAAAATCAGTTGAATTGTCTATAACTCTAAAATGTGAATGTCCAGTCCATGCAGAAATGATTTTTTCATCGATAGCAATTGCTTCTTCTATTGTTTCTGTGCGTGCACTGTTGTTGGCTAAAGTGTAGAATTCACTCGCACCCTTTGCAGCAGTCACTAAATGAAATACTGCATCATAACTGTCTTTTAGTTGGGTTTCGGTAAGATGTAAATTTTTTAATATCTTATCAAAATTATGTTTTTCTATGAATGCTTTCCCGTCCATTGCACCTCTATCACACACAATAAGTACTTTTTGTGCATCATAAAGATGATGTGCAACTTCTTCAAATACTTTTTCTTTTTCTAATTGAAGTTTTAATATTGCTGTTTGAAAATCAATATCGGATTCACAAGTCCAAGGTGCAACTCCACCGCTTATTAATTCGGTGGCTGTTTCGGGTACAAACAATACTTTATATCCTTTCTTTGTAAATTCTTCGTTAATCCAACTTAATGCGGTGGATTTTCCTGCACAAGGTCCACCAGTAATTGCTATTTTTTTAATTTGACGTTCTGGTTTTGATTCAGTTGCCTTAAACATATCATCTATACTTATGCCAAAGATTTTTGCTAGTTTTGATAGAGTCTGGCTGGTAGGAATGGCATTGCCATTTTCCCATTTTGATATGGCCTTATTAGATACATTAACCATTTTACCAAGTTCGGATTGAGACAAATTAGCATTTGTTCTTAACTTGTATATATAATTACCAAATTCAATATTTCTCATATTTTCTCCTTATTGGATTATTATTGTATCTAAAAGTTATAACAATTTCAAATTGAAACTGTCGAATATCGGTAGAACATTAACATTGACTATATTTTATTCGTCATATATACCTAATTTTATTTTTAAATTATGGAGTACGGATTCATCGTCCCAATCTTTTGATAATTTGTACTCGTGATAAGAATAACTTATTCGGTTGATTTCTATATTTTTAAGTTGTTCTAGGAATTGACGTTGTTTTTCTTTAGATATATCTCTACCTAATGTTAATTGAGTTAAAAATGGGAAATCCATAAGCCCTGTGCTTATATCTCCACCATTAACTATAAAGTCTTGTTTGTTAAATATAAGTCTATATTCAGATTCATTTTCCCATTTTTTATATTTACTTTGTCCTGCTAGAAATATTAAGTTTTTAATATAATCACTTGAGTCTAGTTTTTTAGGGTCTATTTTTAATAAAGTGTCTATATCTACATTAATAAGTTTGTCGGTATAAATAATGGGATATAAGTGGTCATAGAACATTTTTGCAAGTTGTTGTTTCTTTATGTTTTGTGTTTTTGGATTAATATCATAAGTACAACAATATCCGTTATAATTATTGGCATAGTAAGCCCACATTTGTATTGATGATTCAATGTCGGTATTTGAAAAACAACATACATATAGACTACGTTTAAGTTTGTATATGTTTTTTACATAACATATATATCTTTTTTCTACTTTATTAAGTAATTGTTTAAGTATTGGGTTTTGATTATTTTGATTGTTTATCATTACATAATCTTCTACGGCATTAAAGTTAAGTTGTTTTCTTATATTATTGTTATAATAATTAGCCATAAAATCATCGTAAAAATCGGTTAGGTGATTGTCTTTAAGTAGTAGGGCAAAATATTTTTTATAAAATTCTCGTTTTGATACTCCTATATAGCAATCATATGGGTCATTAAATTTATCTGCAGTAGAGAAGTGAAGTTTGCCATTGGTAATAGTGTTGAATATGTAATTTCTATTGCGATAATATTTATATAATTTAGTTGGTTTATCCATGACATCAATCCTTTATACATATATATTAACATATATTGTAAAGTAAAAAAAATAAAAAGTGTACACTTAAGTACCTTTTTTATTTTTTTTGTTTATTGAATAATTAATCTTTAGATTTGTAATACAACATACAATGGCAAAACCCTTCAAAATTAGGGTCTTTAATTTGTTTTTTAAATTCTTCACACATACATTTATTTTCTGGTATATGTTCAATTTTGCAGGGACAATATCCGCCTGTGCGTTTAAGTCCTTCTCTAATTTGTTTAACTATCTCACTATCTGGATTTAATTTAACAGCCATAATCGTCTCCTTGTGTTATTTTTAACTACATTCTAATTGTATAACAATTATGTCTAAAAGTTAACAAAATTTAGTTATGTGAATACTTAATAAATGTATGTTAGTATCAAATTTTGTCTTTTTTAATTATTAATAATTAGGTATTTGATTATGTCTATGTTATACTAAAGGTAGTCAGATAAGTGTTATATGAAAGTAGTTTAAGTATTAATTAATATTTATATAAGTTGGACGACTTTATATACATATTTTGTTTGTATTGTGATTATTATGCTAGTCAAAATATTAATAATTGATATAGCGATATTAATAATAAAATAAATTAAGGAGAATAATAGTGGACGAAAAAGCAGAAGAAAAAGTGTTTAATGACGAAATAGCCAATCAAGATAATGTGCAAACAACTGTAGAAGAAAATACTCCAGATAATAAAAATAAAAAGTCTAATCAGTTTTTAAATAAAATGGATAAGTTTTTTAAAATATCTGAAAGGGGTAGTTCCTTTAAACAAGAAGCCTTGGGTGGATTTATAAACTTTTTAGTTGTATCATATATTTTAGTTGTAATACCGGGACTATTTGATGGGGTTAATGGTGGTACATTATGGAAGGCTTTGTTTCTAGCGACAATATTTACTATCGTTATAAGTACTCTATGTATGGCACTGTTTGCCAATTTGCCTATAGTTCTAGCACCAGGTATTGGACTATGTAGTTATATTGTCCAATTAGTGTTAAATGGCAGTTATACGTTTTCACAAGGTATGGCTATAAGTTTTATGGCAGGTGTTGCTTTCTTAATTATGACTGTTACAGGATTAAGAAAAAAACTTGTTAATGCAATTCCCAATTGCGTAAAGGTGGCTATGCCAGTAGGTGTCGGATTATTTATACTGGGATTAGGATTGGGTGATAATAGCCAGATACTTAATTTACTTAATGGTAAAGCATCATCATGGGCACCAGTAGTTGCTTTGGTTAGTTTCTTTGTGATGGTGGTATTGTATATCAAGAACGTTAAAGGTGGTATCTTTATAGGTATCATGAGTGGTACAGTTTTACATATTATTATCGAACTATGCAGTGGACATAATCCATTTAGTGTATTAACTAGTAGTAGTTGGTTGCCACCATTTAGCGAACTTGGTAAAAACACTTTATTTAAGTTTGATTTTGCTGGTTTGTTTAAAGGAGATATATTCTCATCAATATTAAGTGTGCTATTAATTGTATTCGCAGTTACACTTATTGATATGTTCGATACTGTTGGTACATTATATGCTACTGCCAAAAAAGGCAACCTTATTGACAAAAACGGTAATGTATATAATAGTGATAGGGCTATGTTGATAGATGGTTGTAGTGCATTATTTAGTTCTTGTATGGGCATTCCTAATGCAACTAGTTATGTAGAAAGTTCGGCAGGGATTGCTAGTGGGGCTAGGACTGGATTTAGCAATATTGTTACAAGTATATTGTTTCTATTAGCCATGTTCTTAAGTCCGTTGGTTCAATTAATTCCTATTACTGCTACTGCACCAGCATTGGTTTTGGTAGGTATACTTATGTTTGATTCTGTAGCAGATTTCGATTTAAAAGATTTGTCACAGACAATACCAAGTGTATTAACAATTATAGTAATGCCACTTACCAATAATATTACTTTAGGTATTGCTTTAGGACTTGTTAGTTACACGATAATAAAAATGTGTTTAGGTAAGTTTAAAGAAATCAATATATTCACTTATGTTGTTTCGGTATTATTTATTTTATATTTTGTTATGATGAATGTTATAAATTAAGCAATATTTGATTTAGTTAAATATTAATAAATTTGATATAATTAATAGAATACACAAAAGGAGATATTTGTATGGATATTATGGTAGAAGGTGTAGGAGAGATGAGATTCACTCCTGACAAGATTACAATTAATTATGATTTTAATTGTAAAGAAAAAACTTATGAGAGTGCTTTGACTAACGGCACAAAAATAGTTGAGAACTATTTTGATATGATAGTAGGTATGGGATTTAAAAAGGAAGATTTAAAGACCCGCTCGTTTAGAGTAAGTGAAAATAAAGTATATAATAATGAACAAAGGAAATATTATCCTGATGGATTTACATTTAATCAAAGAGTAGTACTTGAATTTAATTATGACCGTAAATTACTTTCTAGGATTATGGAGTCCACATCAAAATTAACTACTCCACCTACATATACTATTGAGTTTGGAGTAAAAGATAATAAAGAAGTAGAAGAAAAAATATTACAACTTGCTTATAATGATGCCCAGTTTCATGCAGAAGCAATATCTAGAGCAAGTGGTAAAGTATTAAAAGATTGTGTTAAGGTAAGTTTTCAACCATTTGATGCTGATGTAGTAAGTAGTTCACGTCTAGACTCTAGGGAAATGATGTGTTATAGTAAGGCTAGTGCTCGTGGTGTAAGTGAAAGTATAGAGAATACTTTTGTGCCAGAAGATATTGTAATTAATAAGACTATTTACTGTTTGTTTGTGACCGAATAAAATTATGGTTAATTTAATAGAAATAAAAAAAGACTAGTGGAATTTTTCACTAGTCTTTTTGTTAGGTGTACTAACTTAATTAAAATATCGATAATTATTTAAGATTGAAGAATGCATCTCTGCCTAGGTATTTTGCTTGAGAACCTAATTCTTCTTCAATGCGTAGTAGTTGATTGTATTTAGCGACTCTATCTGTTCTTGATGGAGCACCGGTTTTGATTTGACCAGCATTTAATGCTACTGACAAGTCTGCTATTGTTACATCTTCAGTTTCGCCACTTCTATGTGAAACTACTGCAGTATATCCGGCTCTGTTAGCCATTTGAATAGCATTAAGTGTTTCGGTAAGAGTTCCTATTTGGTTAAGTTTGATAAGTATAGAATTAGTAACTCCCAAATCTATACCTTTCTTTAATCTTTCGGTGTTGGTTACAAACAAGTCATCGCCAACCAATTGAATTTTCTTGCCCAATCTTTCAGTCATCTTTTTCCAGCCTTCCCAGTCTTCTTCAGCAAGTCCATCTTCTAAAGATATGATAGGGTATTTGCTAGCCATTTCTTCCCAATAACTTATCATCTCGTCACAAGTAAATTCTTTTCCAGTCTTCCAGAAATAGTAATTACCTTCATGACCAATTTTCTTTGCTTCATCGTACATTTCTGTAGCAGCAGCATCAATTGCTATGCATATATCTTTGCCAGGTTTGTATCCTGCTTTTTCTATTGCTTCTACTATACTTTGTAATGCTTCTTCATCACTCTTTAGGTTAGGAGCAAAACCACCTTCGTCACCTACAGATGTAGCATATCCTTTTGCTTTTAATACAGATTTTAGATTGTGGAATACTTCTGCACACCATCTTAAGCATTCAGCAAAAGATTTTGCACCAACTGGCATAACCATAAATTCTTGAACATTGACACTATTGTCTGCGTGTTTACCACCATTAAGAATATTCATCATAGGTACTGGTAGGGTACAAGCATTACAACCACCGATATAATTGTAAAGTGGTAAACCTACTGATTGAGCAGCGGCTTTAGCTACGGCTAAAGATACACCCAATATTGCATTAGCCCCGAATCTGCCTTTGTTTGGAGTGCCATCAAGTTTAATCATGGCATTATCAATTTCGGATTGATTAAGAGCATTCATACCTACTACAAGTTCTTTTAATTCGGTATTAACAGCATTAACTGCTTTTTCTACTGATTTACCTAGATATTTGCTTTTGTCACCATCTCTAAGTTCTACGGCTTCAAACGAACCAGTAGATGCACCACTAGGAACAGCGGCTCTGCCCATACTACCATCTTCTAATAATACTTCAACTTCTACAGTTGGATTACCCCTAGAGTCTAGAACTTGTCTTCCGACTACATCCATAATTTCGATATAATTTTTCATTGTTTTCCCCCTTTGATTAGAAAAATGCAAAATTAATATGTAATTAATCTCACAATATAATTATATAATTTCATACTATTTTTAGTCAAATAAAAAGACACTAGCAGTGCCTTTTTAAATAGTTTTATTTTATTTTTTCTAGAATATAGCCCAGTATATCTTTGCCCACATTTTCTTTAGTGCAGGCATAAATATTAAGTAAGTGTGCATTTGAATTAACTTCACATACTAAAGGACCTTTTTTGGATTGTAGAATATCTACTCCACAAAAATCACAGCCTACACTTTTAGCGGCTTTTAATGCAAGGTCTATTTCTTCTTGAGTAGGGGTGTAGTTTGACATAGTCCCGCCATTGGATATGTTGGCTCGAAAATCATCATTAATTGATGTACGTTTCATACTAGCCACTACTTTATTGCCTACAATATTTATTCTTATATCTTGTCCCTTGCATTCTTTAATATATTCTTGGAAAAGGAGTTCTTTACCTTGTTTTTTATCAATAATTGTTTCTATTTCTTCTTTTGAATTAAGTTTGTAAACTTGTTCTCCCCAAGAGCCATACCATTCTTTACAGATAAGTGGTAACTTAAGATATTGGATTATGCTATCTATATAGTTACTATAGTATTCTTTATGGTAAAAGAATGTAAGTGGAATAATCCAGGTTTTTGGTCTAGCGATATTATCACGAGCGAGACATATCTCGGTAGACGCTTTGCTGTCACAATTGGCTATAGCATCACTAGAATTAAATACTTTTAACCCCATATTCTCTAGTGTTTTTGCTAAATGTATGTCTTTATCATAGAACATCACTGCATCATAATCTAGTTGTTTGCCATTAATTATGCAGTCATAAACACTTGTGTTGGTCATTATATCTAGTTGGCAATCAAGTTCCTGTGCAGATTGAAATAATAGAGCATTTTGCGTGACAAACTTTTCTTGGTTTAGGCTTACATTATTAACTAACAATATTTTATACATTATTTGTCCTCCATAATGTGAGTGGCTTTTGCCATAATATCTGCCATTTGTTGTGTCGAAACCATATTATCTATAAAGAGTTTGCTATTCATTTCTATCTGTACACAGGGTATACTTAAGTTATGCGAAATATATCTAGATATTGTTCCTTCGCCTTTTGCAGAGAATGGATCATTAATTGTTACAACGTCAAAATACTTTTTAAAGTGATCTTTCAATTGAATTTCTTTTTCATGATTACCTAATAGGTTGGGGCAGTCTTCGCCACCAGTGCCTAGACATATCAATTGTTCACGTTTAGGGGATAATTCGTGTAAATCAATTAAAGCAATAATATTATGTTGTTTGATATAATCTGTAAGTTGACTTTTGTAAGTACAATCAATGTCATAATTTGCATCGTCATGCATATTTTCAGTTTTAATTATTACTGGATAACCTAAAGCATTAAGACATTTTGCTATTTCTCCAGTATCAGGTTCGGCGTATTTTATAGTATTGTTACGTGTTTGCTCTACAGCATGTGGAGCAGAAAACATTACTTTTTTATCGCCATTTAATATTACGTGTCCTAGTTTTTTCATATATTTAATTCCATTAATTAATCTAAATCTATTTGTAATAAATATTTTCCACAGTGTTTACATCTGTATAAGTGTAGATATATATCATAATCTTCATTGTCAGGATTGATTTTCTTTAAATCATGTAGTTTTAAATGAAATGCATTGTGATTAAGTTTTAGATCTTCTTTTATGTCTTTAATACATTGTTTGCCTAAATTTTTAATATCTTGCCAGTATACTGGTCCCATGTATTCTGCATAGTCGCCACAGTGAGTTCTAAATTCCATATCGTTGCAAGTAAGTATAGGTGGGATACATTTAGTTGCTTTAAATTTCTTTTCTTCATCGTCTATTTTATCAAAATGCATCTCTGTATCATAATCAAATTCGTAGACTAGACCAAATTCAATATTAAATTTTTTACCGGCTTTTCCCGATGCTATACATTCTGGACATAGTACAAGACCTTCAGGGAAATCTCCGTAACACCCGTCACATTCAAATAATACATGCTTGATTTCGCCACAACAACTACAAGGTTTGCCTTCTTCATCTACTATTAGTGTGTCACATAGTTTAGGATTGGCGTAATATTCAAATTTGGGGAATTGGTAATTATCCAATATCTCTTGTTGTTTTGGATTTAAAAATCTGCCATCTTCAATTTCATATTGTTTGGTTTTTTCATATTGTTTGTTCATGTTTTTCTCCTTTTAGGAAAATATTTTTTGTTATCAATATTATATATTTTAATTAGTAATATAGTCAAACAAAAGCCTTATCATCATCATAAAATACAAGGGCTTGCTGATAAATTTTTGTCTCCAATATGTGACACTAGTATTGTAGATGATATTATTTCTATTACTGATACTGATGCAATAGCGATGGCACAAAAATTATGTAAGGAATTATCTATAGGAGTAGGTATATCAAGTGGTGCCAATTTTTTAGGCGGTGTGCTCGCTCAAGGGGATAGTGTAGTAGTGTTGCCAGATGACAACAAAAAATATTTAACTACAGATTTATCTAAAGATATTAGTTCGACATTGGTAGATAATATAAAACTTATTTCTCTAAATGTGATATGAGCGTTGGTACTTAAATAAAATTACTATATATTTTGGAATTTATAAATTTAAAGTAAAAAAATGTTATTACATAATGTAACAACACTTTTCTAATTTGTATTATGTTTTTAATATTGTATTAAACAAAAAAGAACAAAACTATAGCAGCAGCACTGATTAATACACACAATATCATACTTATTGTATTGGCAACATTTTTGTCATAATTTTTACAGTATTTTATTATAACAAATGTTCCCATACCTATCATAGCGACAATAGGAGAGTAAATTATAATACCAGTTATTATATATAATAGAAGTTCTAATATTAGGACACCTATAGCGGCTATAAAAGTCCATAGAAGTTCGACTACAAAACAAATCACAATAGAGAGTATTTCAGGTATCATAAGTAAAATTAAAAGAAACAAGTTGTTTTTTATTATTCCGTGGAAGAAATTGTATACGGCGGTCCACCAAGAACCTATCTTGTGGAAAACAAAAACTTTTTTAACAATTTTGTAAAAGAAATCTTCTATCGTCCTAAATACACCTATATGTTTTAACCATAATAATAAGGCACTTATACCAGCAACAATAACGAAATAAATTACTACTTTTAATATTTCTTGCATTACATCATTAGAAGATGCTTTGCTAAATAACTTGGATATACCTTTACCTATGTAGCATAGCCCTTTCCACAAGAATATAAATGGATAAGCAGGTATCATTAATATGACTTTCAAAACGTTAAGCGCTGCCGAACCATCAAATGATTTTTCGGATTTTATTTTTTCAGTCTTTGACTTTTTAGGTTTAGAAGTTTTTTCTTCTGTGTCAGAAGTAATTCCTGTATCGTCTAATTCGTTTATTATATTTTTATTTTTCTTTTGTTTAGGCTCTTTTACTTTTTTATTTGTTTCTTTATCTTTAGATTGTTTTAATTTTTCTGCGTTTTCTTTTTCTCTTTGTTCTATTTCAGCAATGCGTTGTTTTCTATTAGCAACAACCAATTCCGATACAGTATGCAGATGTCCATACTCATCTGTAGGGGTGATATTGGGAACTTTATTTTCTAATTCGCGTATTTGGTTAAATAATTCATCATTGCAGTACTTTGTGTCTGCCATTATGTTTCTAGCCTTTTCTCTTAATTTGTATGCAATGCCTTCTGTTTTTTCCATTGAAAATTTTTTCAAATCTTCCAAACATTTGTTGTTGTATGCATAGACTCTATACCAATTATCTGTAAAAAGTCCAACACCATTTAGATTGGCAATAATATTTTGTGTATGTGGGAGATACTTTGTACCATCAACGTATTTTTTGTCAATACCACTTTTACATATTTTATCAATTAAATCTTCCACTTCGTATGGTTTATACATGTCATTGTATAATGATTGTTCGTTAGTCTTTTTGTATAAAGGAATTCTAATTGAAGACCAACCTTTTAAATTGCGTAAATGGTCAACAACTTCTTCAGGGAACTCTGTCAATAGTTTACCTTCAATAGAGCGAGCAATCATTCGTAAATCTTTTGCAATTGTGTAACCTTTTATAACAGTTAGTGAGTTAAGTGCGGCGGCTACAATTTTGCTGGAATCAGCAGTATAAAATCTATTTTCATATTCGCTTATATCTTTTGAAAATCCTTTAATAATGTCGTCATAACAATATTCGTACATTTTACTAGAGCAAAGTAGAGATATTTTTGTGTCATTAAATTCAACATATTGATTTATTTTTTTTAAATCCCAGTCGTCTGCTAGTATCATAGCATAAAACATTCGATATCCACTAGATGTGTTTTCAAAAGTATCATAATCAAAACGGGTTTGAGACTTAGCATAATCATTTGTTATTTTAATGTACTTATCATAATGTTGTTCATATAACATTTTATATAAATCAAAGTCGGCCATACCGGCTTTTTCTTTTTTATATAAAAAAGTTTCAAGTATCTTTTTTATAATAATGTTTAATTCAATTTGTTCTATGATTTTTGTTTCATAATATTGTTTATCGTCCATAAATCACTCCAAAACTAATTACATATATATTAAACTTAAACCACCTAAAAAGCAACTCATTTAAAATACATATATGCAGTAGTGGATATAATGTATCTTGGTTATAGTTTTATTTCTGTTGTACACTTTTAATGCCTTTGTAGGTGTTGAATTGAACCATAATTAACACTTATCAAAATTACTTTACCTTATCATCATAAAAAAGTATAATTATTCTAGAATAAAATATTAGGAGTGAAGAGTATGGCTACACCACACATTAATGGGAATATGGGAGATTTTGCAAAAACAGTACTTATGCCAGGCGACCCAAAAAGAGCGGCATATATCGCTAACAACTTTTTGCAAAATGTTAAACTTATCAGTGAAGTAAGGGGAATTCTTGCTTTTACTGGAGAATATAAAGGTAAAAAAGTATCAGTTATGGCATCTGGTATGGGTAATGCAAGTATAGGGATATATAGTTATGAACTTTTTAACTTTTTCGGAGTTGAAAATATTATACGTGTAGGTACTTGTGGAGTGATTAATAAAGACTACAATGTTGGAGATATTTCAGTTGCAGTAAATTCGGTATCTAGATCCAATTACTTAAATATGTTTAATGGCGATACATATCAATTGCCAGCAAGCGAAAAGTTGGTTAAATTGGCAGAGAAGACAGCAAAGGATCTTAATGCGGTTGCACATTTTGGTAATACATATAGTACAGATACTTTCTATGGAGATGTTTACCAGACAGAAGTTATGCAAAAATACGATTGCTTCGGTGTAGAAATGGAAACTGCTGCATTGTACAAGAATGCAATTAATGCTAATAAAAATGCTATTGCTATATTGACTGTTAGTGATAATATTACTACAAAGGTTGAGATGTCTTCCGCTGATAGAGAAAGATCCCTTAACCAAATGATTACATTTGCATTGGAGATGGCATAATGAGAATATTTTTGTTGGTTTTAGATAGTTTTGGCGTGGGTGAAGCACCTGATGCATATAAGTACCACGATGAAGGTTCTAATACTTTTAAATCGGTTACTTCTAGTAAATATTGTGTAATTCCTACACTTACTAAATTGGGACTAACCAATATAGATGGTATTGATAGTGATAATAAAGAGTATATAGGTCAGATTGTTAGATTGCAGGAAGTATCTAACGGTAAAGATTCTACTACAGGACACTGGGAGATGGCGGGTATTGTTACAAAAGTACCTTTCCCTACCTATCCTAATGGTTTTAGTGATGAAATTCTTGAAAAACTTAAACGTGCTTGGGGAGTAAATAAAATTTTGTGTAACAAACCATATTCTGGCACAGAAGTTATTAAGGATTATGGGGTAGAACATAGAAAAGAGCATGCACCTATAGTATATACTTCTGCGGATAGTGTATTGCAGATTGCTTGTCATGAAGATGAATTTTCTGTGGCAGAATTGTATGATATGTGTGAAAAAGCAAGAGAAATAATGAGCGGAAAAGATGGTGTAAGTCGTATAATCGCTAGACCATATATCGGAGAATATCCTAATTATGTTCGTACCGAGAATCGTAAAGATTTTTCACTTAATCCGCCAAAAAATCACTTGTTTGAAGTAATACAAAATGCAGGTAAAGATACTATATCTATAGGTAAAATAAAAGATTTGTTTAATGACCAAAATATTGATGTTATGTATCCTAGCAATGGTAATACCAACGAGATTAAGTCTTTGTTTGAAGTACAAAATAAGGATTTTGATGGCTTGTGTTGGTTAAATTTCTGTGATTTTGATTCAAAATATGGACATAGAAACAATATAGAAGGTTATGCTAAAGCAATGACCGAAGTTGATATAGCATTAGATAAATTTGTAAAGGATATGAGAGATGATGATTTGTTGATGATTACTGCTGACCACGGCTGTGACCCAGCAACTCCATCTACTGACCATAGTAGAGAGTATGTTCCTTTGATTATGTATAGAAAAGGTATTACTCCTGCCAACTTGGGTACAAAACAAGGGTTTTATCATATAGGTGCAACTATACTTAAAGAACTTAACATTAAGTCCCCAGTTGACACATTAGATAGCAAAAATTCATTGTTGTAAAAAGAATATTAAAAAAAAAGTAAAGATATGTTGAAGTGACCCCTACGGATTTACTTCATGTTGCCTTTACTTTTTTTGTATACTTTTTATTACATATTGTGTCCATTATCTTTTGATAATGAAAGGTTAGATAAACCTATATTTGTTAATGTTTTATTGATGGCATTTTCATTTAATGGTTTTGTTAATGGATTAATATCAACTAAATGTTTTTTAAGACTAGGGTGTAGTTGAATTTTGTTAGTGTCAAAAATTATATAGTTGTTTATTTTACTTACATCTTTATCTTTTTTAAACATAGTTAAATAATCTTCGATTTGTTTTGATTTGTCTTTATCTTCACTAAACAAATAATCAGTAGTGTGGATAACATCATGATTCATGTCATATTGGTATAATAGATGTTCAGTATAGTCAGCATCTGTGGGAGTTAATACTAATTCTATATTGTAGTAAGGACTTAAATTGTTTAAAAAAGTATTAAATATATCCATAGAATGTGGATTAATAGTTTCTTCAAAAAGTGTATCGTGTATTCTATGTTTTAATTCATTATAATATTTAAAATCATTGAGCGCATTGTGTGCATCAATAAATACATAAAATCTCTGTTTGTCACGTTGAAAATCCATAAATAACTCCTTATTTAAGTTAACTACTTATTAATTTTATCACAAACAAAGAATTTCTTCAAGTATTTATATTTAAGGACAAAACGCCTTGATAGATGCAAAATCCCTTTTGTTGATTAATATTTTATTTAAAAGGTATATAATGCCAAAATATTCATGTAAAAAGAAAATATACGAATTATAATTCATTATTAGGGTGCGTAGTTTATTTGTATTTGGTGGAGCATATCGGTACTGACTTGTATTAAGACAAAAACATGAAACGATTACTAATCATATATTTTTATTTAAGTTGTGAAAATTTGTGTACCAATTTGAAGATTTTATGTTATTATATATATAGTTGCAAAGATACTTAAAATTGTACTCCACTTATGCAACTAAAAAAACAAAAAGGAGAATGTTATGGCTATGACAAAGAAAAAATTTTATAAATTGGCAGTTTTTATACTATTTGCTATTATACCAACAATTCTATTATTGTCAGCGTGTGGAAAAAAGGCTCCAAAATATTACTATTTCACAGTTGATGCACTTCCTTCACATGTTTCAGAAGTGACAGTTCAAAATACAACTGGTGGCTATGGTTCAGATAGTAAAGGAAAATTCTTAGGAAAGGGTGAAGTTGCCGAAATTAGATTTTTTATTGAAGAAGGATACAACCTTGGAACTTTGAAAGTTTTAAGCAATGGTGAAGAACTTACTATTACAGAAGAAGAAGGCGAATATGCCTATAAAGCAACTTTCACACCAACAAAAGACTTTACAATCACATTTACTGGGGCTGTTGCGCCAAAAGTTGCAAACATTAGTCTTGCAGTTGGAGATATGTCGTATCCAAGATATCATGACAGAATTATGGTTGAAATTGACAAGTATGAATTGTTTGGACTTGAAAAAGGAAAGATGAGTTTTGCAGAATTTAAAAATATTGGAAATTCACCTGCTCAAACAAACTATGATACGCCAATTACTGTTTCAGTTTATACAGTTGGTGCATACGATTTTGCAATTCAAAAACAAAATAGTGTTCGCATTCATAATGCTGACGGCAATACTGGAATTGGCTATAAAGAGCAGGTTGAAAAGATTATTGATGAAGAAAACCAAAAATACGGTTATAAACACACAATCAGATTTTCACAAAATAACACAATTACAATTCATGACGAAGTTAAAGAAGAATATATGGTTGATTTTGTTCATGACTGGGATAAGGTTTCAATGAATAAAGATTTATTCACTCTTTCAGTGAATGACGAAAGTCGTGCCGAAGCTTCAGGAGATGAATATATTCAAGGTGTTATCAAGTTCTCAGATTTCACAGGAACAGATCTTCCAAAACTTAAAATTGATTTCCTAAAATATGCCGATGAAAATTATAAAACCTTTTATGATTCTTTAACTTTTGATCTTGCTGGAACACAAGCGCAAAGAAGCTCAGATGGCTCATACGTTGAGATTAAATTTGATAAATATTATAATTATAACTTTGAACACGAATGTTATATTGTTTCAACAAACGCACTTGAACTTTTGAAAACAATGGATAGAGTTACAGAAAAAAATTATCGAATTGTTGAGAAAATTGAAATGAATGGAGTTGAAAATTCTTCACAACATGGCTTTATTGATACTGCCAAGTTGATTCAAGACAAGTGTGTTGGAAGAGCAAACGGCGGAAACGTGTATTTCTTAAAAAATGAATATTTAACTTTCACAATTGATTTTTATAGTGAAGTTGATTATGAATTTGTTCGCATTGGA
>SAMEA104315432__coassemble_296_pt1 | contig 26772 bp, 21 predicted proteins | sample SAMEA104315432__metabat2_high_PE_031 | metagenome-assembled genome bin SAMEA104315432 (sample SAMEA104315432) | gut metagenome | biome: Monkey gut; feature: monkey-associated habitat; material: faeces | place: China | collected 2013
CTTGTACAAAACTTGAGATTCTTTGATCCCCTTACACAAAAGAATATCTTAATTTGTGAAAAATACAAGAAACTACACCCATACTTTACCCATACAAAAACTAAACAAATTAGTAGTTTATACAAACTAAAACTATACTAACATAGTCATAAACATACTAAATTTTAGTGATACAATTAGACAATAGCACCAACTTAAAAACATTGGTATCTCGTTTATGTATCATGTTTGTTCAGTCCTTGTTTCAGTTTTGTATCATTTTTGTAACACCTTACATATATAAGCCACGAGAAATGGAAAAGTTAAGGCAAATACGAAATTTTGCATATATAAAGCCCACATTTTAGATGTGGATTTAAATTTTTATATGCAATACATTAAATATCTATCTTTGAATTTTCTTCTGCGTTTGTAAACTATATCCGAACTTACTCCTAAAAATTCAGCAATTAGTTTTGGTTCAACACCATTGTAGTAATATTCTAAAATTTTGCTTTCTAGTTTGTTGGTTACAAGTTTCTTAATTATTGCATTTGCTTTTGTATAATCTTGTTGTTCTTTATTTTGTTCTTCAGCTGAAATAAAATTTAAAATTTCCATATCTTCGGAATTTCCATTCTTCATTTCTTTTCTTAGATATGCAAACAATGTTTTGAGACAAGCCATTCTAATAGATATTGTTTGTAGAGCTTTTGCAGTAGGTTTAATAAAAGTGCAAGTATTTTCAAGTCTTTTACCTACAAATTTTAATAGGAACAAACTCGCTTCTTGAACTAAATCGTAAGCATCTGAATATGTGTCTAATTCATTGTGATGACAAATATCCTTTTGTAATTGCTTGTGTAATGTATCTATTCTTTTTGAGGTAGAGTAAGCATACTTTTCAAAGTTTCTTAGACTTGCCAGTGCAATAACTTTTGAGATTTTTTCAATGTTGTCTAAACTAATTACAACATTATCTTCTAATATTTCATTTTTTCTTTTGTTTATATATTTTCTCCTTTATCCGCATTTTGGCAAGTGGCGTTGGAGCAGAGTTTGGATACAAAACATAACCCTTAAATTTCTAATACAAGAAGTCAAGGAAGAAGAAAGAAATATTGTATTGAAATATTTTTACAATAAAAAATACTAGACTAAATATTCAATCTAGTAGATTTCATAAACAATATTTGTTTCCCTTGACTTAGGGGAAAACTATGCTACAAAAGACACTAAAAGCGAGTAAAGGAGATTAAATAAAGAAAACATACTTTAATGATTTTGGAATAACTAAGAACATTAACAATGCTCATAGTTATATATTTGAAAAGGTCTTGAAACAACAATATTGAAATTTGAAAACAAATTACAATACGATTTGCCGAGTGGTAAAAAAAAGAGGTTTTGCGGATAGCCTCGCACGCAAACCTCTTTTCACTCGGCAATGTTTGTATATGCCTTTTACTTAATTGTTTTTGTGTTCGTGTGCTTGTCTTCGGTGGAGCGTAGCGACACCGACTTGTATCAAGACAAGCACACGTTTAAATGCCAATTTATGATAATTGTTTTAGTAAAAAATCTATGGATATTTTTAATTCTTTTTCCGTGAAGCCATATTGTTTATTAGTTATGGGATTAATTGCTTCCGGATGATCAATTTTATTTCTAATGAATGTGGGAAGTGTTTCATATGTTGTAATTGTTCCGTTTCTATTTAAATGTTCCCATTTTTTATGAGGAACGGCAACTATTCTATTTAAGAACCCATCAAAATTTAATATAGAAGATTCAAATATACCATTTTGATTATTATACTTTTGCTGCAATAATCCATACAATAAAATATGAAATTCTGGAGTAATAATATCGAAAGATTTATAAAGTATTTCTAAATACGAATTAGTTTTAAAGTCTTTCCCTTTATATTTTGACAATGTAGTATACTTATTTTCATCTATTTTTGTCACGTAAACATTAGTATCTATTTTACTGTTTTCAATAGTACTTTTTATTATATATTCACTATGTGTCTCTATAATTATTTGACAAAATTTTTTACAAAAACTAAAAAATTTCATTAGTTTCTGTTGAGCCTCTGGATGTAAAAAAATTTCTGGATTTTCGATTATTATTGTTGGAACATTTTCATTTAAAAGAATCACTCCTAAACATGCAATAATAATTGGTAATAAGAAACTATATCCCGAACCCGTATTAATTGGTCTAACTTGATTTTCCCCAAATGAAAGAATATATTGGTTTGTCTTGTTTATTGAAGATATAGATATATTTTCAGAAGTTATTTTCTCCATCCAATATCTTATATGTTCTATAAATTTTCTGTTTTCTGCTACTTTTGAACTAGGAAATACTTTATTAAAATATTGCATATATTCAGTACTCATCAAATCTTCCTGATGAGTGTGTAAAAATGAAATTGTTTCAGCTCCATTTGTGCCAAATAAAAAATTACCTTTACTATAAGTATCCATTACCCCTGTTCGGTTAGAGCTTAAATAAAATATTGATTGCTCAAATTTAAAACTTTCACTATCTGAGGAATCCACCAGTAATATATTTTTCTGATTCAAATTTATATTGTCGTTCCTCTTATAAATTATTGTTTTTAATTGATTTTCATGCTTAAGTGTAATCACTATTTCACTATTTTTTGTTGCATTTTTTAATTCTTCATATTCTCCAATTTTAATAATATTACCATCGGCATTTTTACCATTTTTTTCATTTTGAGAACATAATAGTATAGCATGAATAATACTTGTCTTTCCACTAGCATTCTCGCCACAGAGTATATTTAGTTTTTTGAATTTAATATCTAAATTATTTATAGATTTAAAATTTCTTATCTTAAGTTCTTTAATCATATTAATCTCTCATTAAATTTTTTATATATAGCAATCTTTCCTGAATATTCTCTTTAGAATCTCTATGGTATTTTATATTTTTTTCAAATGAAGTCTCTCTTTCTAAATTCTCAGTATCGTTCCAATTTAAATAACTATTAAAAGCCTCAATTATTTCATTATCTGATTTTGCCATTAACTCATTAACAATAATTAGTGTCATTTCGAATAAAATCATATTTATTGGTAATTTAATATCCAATCTAAAAGCCCTTTCTTTAAATACACTCTTCGCTCTATCATAAATTTTTATAAAATTCTCTTTTAGAGCTTCAACTTCTTCATTACTAAATGAATTTATCTTGATCATGATTTTTGATAAATAATCCGAAATGGATTTAAAATCAACATTTTTATTCTCACATATAGAGTTATAGAAAAATTGCATTGCAAAATATCTAAGAACTATATATTTATCTTTCATCCTTTTTTTGTCAATGATTTTATTTTCTCCACAATAATAATCTGAAATATCATTTAATAAATCAGTTGACTTTCCATGATGTATGGCATTTCTAATCTCTTGAGCATTTAATTTAGCACCCTTTGTATTTACTCTTTCAAATGTTTCTATAATAAAAGTTTCATCAGTTCCATATCTTAACTTGGCAATGTGTAAACTTCTATCTTCAATTTTTGATCTAAATTTTTCTTTATCACCAACCAATTTATTAAATTTATAACCATTTAATTCTTTTAGAATTGAAAGGCCTTGTAATCTAAAACCTTTCTTTTCATCCATAAATTCGAATAATGTTGACAATCTTTGTCTACCATCAATAACTATTAAATTTCCCTTACTATCTTCCGATAAATATATGCTAGGTATTGGAATATTCAAAATGATACTTTCAATAAATAGACTTTTATCTTTCAAACTCCAAATACCATCATACCTTTGATAATAAGGACTTAATATCAATGAGTTTTCTAAATTTCCATTTGTTGCCCTGTCGTATTTTCTTTTCAAATCAGAGACTGATAAATATATGTTATCTGGTTCAGACATTTTAAAATTTAGTTCGCAATCTGAGTTCTCTTCTCTAAAATTATCATTATTTTCAATTTCAGCAGAATATTCATCAATATCATTATCAATTTGCATTGACAAATAACTTAATCCATTATCATTTATTTGCATTTTTCCATCTATAACTTCAATGTATTTTTCTATACTTTTATGAGAAATCAAATTTCGTACTTTCTGGGAAAAAACGTCATCATTTCTCCCGTTTAGTATTTCAATGTCTCTGCCTGTAGGTTTAAATTCTTGCCTTAATAATTTTATTAATTCTGTAGTTGTTAATCCTTTAGTTTGTTCAGCTATTAATTTAAGGGCTGGTACAATTAACTCTTTTTCTGAAATTACCATATCAATTTACTCCTTTCAATAATTCATAATAATTAGATGTTTTACATCTTTTTTATTTCTGTTTTTAAAACTTACAAAATAAGTTTTCTCCTGTTCCAAAATGGTTAGTCCATGATTTTTATATAAATTTTCTATAAACTCCGTTTTCTTTATAACCAACATAAACCTACAAGGACATTCATTTATTAAATAATTTGCCAACCTCTTTTGATCATCTGTACCAAAAGTATTTTGGTCATATTCACTAAAAGTTGTATCGTATGGTGGATCAAGAAACATGAAGTCATCTTGATTTATTTTTATTTTATTTAAAAATTCATAAAAGTCTTCAGAGAAAATTTCTGTGGTTTTTAATAAATGCCTAACTTCTTTTGATTTGTAATAGTCGATTTTTGTTTCAAGAGATTTTTTATTATATGAAACTCCCCCATAAGGAACATTGAATTCTCCATTTTTATTAAATCTAAACATAGAAGAATAGCAGTACTCTCTTATAAATAGATATATCGCAACTTTTCTTGGTTTAGATAATCTATTGTACTCATTTGGCCTATTATAAACATCCCTAAGATATGTATAATAAGCTGCTTTAATTCCCGCTTCTAAATTATCTATTAATTGATTATTTTCAAGTCGTTCTTCTTTTTTAATCTCATTTTTTCTAATCAAATTAAATTTATCATATAAACAATCCACAAGGAAGTTTTCAAACTTAAAATTTTTTCTTAATGTAAACATTGGAACTTGCTCAATTCCAACATTTATAATGTTTTTTAATTCTTGGTACATGTCAAATTTTTCATTATTTCTGAATTTTAAATATAAATTCAATATCCTACCATCTATAGCAAGATCTCTCAGTTTGTTCCAATTTGACACTATTATTTTTAATTCATCATAAAAAGTTGAATTATTATTTTTTATATATTTATATAATAAAATTAATTCTTCAGATTTGTCGTTAATGTAATTTTTTTTATGATTTAAATTAAAGTAAACCGCTCCTCCTCCTACAAAAGGTTCGATATAATTATTAATGTTAGATGGTAAATATTTATTTATAACATCAAGTTCTGATGTCTTACCACCTGGATACTTTAATAAAGGTTTCAATTTTGTCATGTTTTAAATATCCTTATTTTTAACAGTTATTTTATTTTGAATATGAAATTGCAAGCTTTGTCAATATTCCGTTATAATCTCCATCCTCAATCTCTTCATAACTTTCATCGTTTAATCCTGTGTGAATAACAAAAAGAAATTTACCAAATTCATAAATTTTTACTGAATTTATGGATGTTAAATTTTGTTGAATAGTTCCCGTTTTTGCTACTAAACAAATATACTGATAATCGATATTTATTGATTGAGTTTTATTATTTGGATGGGCTTTCAAGAAATGCTGGTTAGGTGTCAAAGCAATAATATTTTCATAATATCCTGATATTCCTGGGAACTGAGAAGCAGGGAATATGTGATGCATTTGAGTTGCTAAATTCTCACATTCATTTTCTTCATAAACTTCAGATTTTCCAGCATTATATGTGTTGTTGAATAATTTAAGAAATTGTTTTGCTTTGTTTGATTGATATTGATAAAAAGCCAAACTTGGTTTGAATTTTTGTTGAATCGCGAATTCTTTTCTAGAAACAGCTTTAGGTTTATTAGTATATATATCTCTAAAATTATCTCTATTGTACATTAACATATCAAAAGAAATTATGTCTTTTGATATAGTCCCTCTTTGAGAGCCTTTTGTTCCTTTACAATAAGCAATTGGATTTATAACTTTTGTAAAAATACGTCCACATTCAGTTTTCCCAGCATCAATTCTATTTCTTGTTTTACTTCCTATATCAGTGTATTTCCTTGTAAACATATAAAATCCATCTTTCATACTATCGTAAGTTAACTTTGATGGATTACTCATAAAGTCATCAAAAATATCATACAAATCTGAATCGGTCAAAACTTTAGTTATGTATATATTTAAAAAATTTAAAGCATTTCTTTCTCTTATGGCAATATATTGCAACAAGTCACTGTTTACTATAGTATAATAATTTTCACGGCCTTTCTTTGTTTCCTCTAAGACACCTGCATATGACAACAACTTCATAGGTTGTTGAAAAAATTTATCATATTCATTCTCTGCATTATCAGATTCAACATCAACCTTTTTAAATACATTTTGGACATTTTCAATTGCATAACTACTATACCAAATATCTCTAGAAGTAAATTCAATATCTCCTTTCTCTTGGTAATACTCAAATATACAATCTGCAACTATACACAATACATCTGGAGTGCATTTTTGATCAATCCATCTAGCATTTCCAGTTTTTCTAATATCATAATCGTGTTGATTTATAAAAGATTCCAACTCTTCATCTGTTAAAAATTTCATACTTTTCTCCTTATCCCAAAATAATAAATTGAGTTACTATCAATATTCAACGACCTTGTCCCATAATTTCGCGCAATATGGTAATAGTTTCTAAACTCCACACTTTCAAAAATGGTTAAATCTTTTTCGGTTATATGTTCTTTTGTTTCTAATAGTGCCACAGAGCCATCCGCAAGGCAATCATTTGGCAGTAAACAAGCTCTTGGGCTATAAGAAAGATTTGGTAAACATACAATATTTTTTTTGTTTAAAAACTTATTTACAGCTAAATTGCTCACATCATCTAAAAACATATCATAATTTTCTATGCTGAGTATATTATTAGTAGCAATATTCCTAGACCTTAAAATTCTATATTTACCAGTCTTCTTGCATTTTTTTGATGATATTTGTCTATCTCTAAATACAGAGAACATTCCCAGCTTTAAATTTTTAGCATAATTATCAAATTCCTTATTTCTATAAATTAACCATGTAGGATAAATTGCATCGGTTATATAATTTTGTTTCTGAGAAAGTTCAATATTGTTGGTAATGGATTTTACATAAGTCAAATTAGGTTTCTTTAATGTATTTACTATTACATTAATCGTTTCAATCTTAACGCCATTAAATCCCTTTTCGCCGAAGTCAATTATAGATTCTATATTATATTGGTTTATATGGGTTCTTAACTCAATGTATTCTGGTGCATTTAATAAACTCTTGGGAATTATTAAAGATACAATATCTCCATCTTTCAATGCTTTTTCAAAAAAATACACAAATAAATTAGTCGATTTTGTAATACCTGTTTTCATTTTATAAAAACAGGTATTAATATCATTTGGTTTTAATTTTTGATATGGTGGATTTCCAATTACCAAGTCAAACTTTCTATTTTCTATTTCAAGTTTTAGATAATCATCATTAAAATCATTTATTGCAACATTTGGATACTTTTTCCTATAATAAGTATCAAATATTAGTTTTGCCAACATCAACTCATCTTTGTCTATATCATTAATCCATATTTCAACAATTTCTTTATTTTTAAAATGTTCTGCAATGAATGGCAAAAATGCACCTGCTCCCACTGATGGTTCTAAAATTCTAACATGATTTTTGTCATCTAATTTAGGCAATACCTTAAAAATTTCTTCACAAATTATTTTATCAGTGAAATACGCTGAGTTACTAGCTTTATTTGGGTTTAACAATTCTGCAATGCTGTAAACCTTATCTGCATCTAACTCATTTCTGTATTTTATTATACATTCTTTTAAATCCTGTAGGTTTTCTATATTATATTTCTTTAAAAAATTTTCAAGTTCTTTTTTCATCTTTATCCTATGTACTTTTTGATATTTTTAGCTATTTGATTAAAAATCACTGTAGGGACTGCTTCGCCGATTGATTGTCTAATATTGATATCGTTTTGTTTTATAAAATTTTGTTTTTCACATTCATTTAATTTGTTCAGCTCATTTAAAGTTTTATCTGTCCATTGAAAATCTTGAGGAATAGACATAAACCTCATAAGTTCCCTTACACTAAACACCCTGTCATCTTGTGGATGAATTGTATTTTGGCTTGCTAAGATATCATTTCTCGTATGTATACAAGGTGCTACTTTATCCCAAAATTGTCGTGTATATTTATCTCCATTCTTCTTTTTGCAAAATACTTTAACACCATTTTTATAGTAATGTGGGAGTTTTGTTGGATCAGTATTATCGAATGCACTTTGACCTTCTTTTAAATCTGAGATCCATTTTCTCATTTCAGGATTATATTTTCTAAATGAATGATAAATATCATTTTTTGAAATTTCTCCCATTTTATTTAATGATTGCAAATCTCCAATTACTTGTCTAATTGTTTTTTCATTTTGTTTTATCGGAAACAATAATTCAGGTTCTACATTTATATCTTTCCTGACCCCAATAACCAATGTTCTAGTTCTGCTTGAATTTGCCCCGTAATCCTTAAAATTTAAAACTTTGCTAGAAATGTTAAATAATTCCGAAAGGTTATTATCTATTGCTTCACTAATCTTTTTATTAAAACCATCCACATCTGTACAAATTGTATTTAAAAATGCCCTTACATTTTCAATAATAAATGTTTTTGGTTTAATATCTTTAATTAATTTTAAAGATTCAATTACCAATGAATTTCTGGCTTGTTCATCTTTCTTTTTATGATTGGCAACCGACATCCCTTGACATGGTGGTGTTGCAATAATTGTAGTAATATCTTTTAGATGTTCATTACCTTTCCACAATTGAATTTCATCATGTATTTTATCGATTGTTTCTTTTTTCAATATATCACCGCAAATATAACCAGATTCATACTTACATTTTTTATTATATTTTTGGACTTGTAGCCTTTTAGACAATAATTCATTAGTTGCTATACATTTAAAATTTTCTTGCTTAAATCCATAGCATCCAACACCAGCGCTACTAAAAAGTGAAATATATGTAAATTTATCCATTTAATCCTCCACTTAATGGTAAAACATCCATTATGTCTGATATGTTGCATTTCAATACATTACAGATACGCAAAAGAACATCCATACTTACTTGTTCATTTTTTCCAAGTTTAGCAAGCGTAGCTGTCCCGATATCCGCTTTTAATCTTAAATCTGTTTTAGTCATATTTTTGTCTATCAATTGCTTCCATAATTTATTATAAGAAATAGCCATCACTTTCTCCTAATATATACTTTATTAATATGTAGCATTATAGCATAATAATTTTTATTATGCAAACATTTTATTCTAGTTTACGAATATTTATAATAAAAATAAAAAGAACCCTAATAAATATTAGAGTTCTAAAAGTATTCTGCTAGTTTCAAAATTGCTAGCCCTTACTCTCATAATTTTTTTTATATTTTATTAACTTTTTTATTAACTATTAAGACGATGTTTACTTTCAAAATTGAATTCACGACTTGTATCAACATTATCTTAATCAATTTAAAAAGTCATAATTTACTTTTATGTTCAAATAACTTTCAGTTAAACACAATAATACTCCACATTATTTTTATACTTCAAAAATAATATTTTTAATATGTCCATTTTACATTAATTTTATTTAGTATACGATAAAGTATGATTACCTAGTTTAGGTTTACTACTAGTTTTTTGCGCTAAAGTAGTAAGTACTTCGGTCACAATATAATTGTTAATATCGCTTACATTTGATATTTCTTCATCTTTGTTTTCTTCCATAATGGTAGAAAGCAATGAAACCAATTTATCATTTTTATCGTCACTTAAATTGTTAATACGTATAGTATTACTATTGGTCTGTACTCTTGAACCTACTGTATTGGCTGTACCTTGGCTTGTAATATACAAATAATTAGGTATTTGTTTTGCATTTTTACCCACTGCCTTTTTCACTTCTTTTAGATCAAATTTAACAACTGTCTTTAATTTATATGTTCCATCTGTATTTTCAATAATAGTAAGTTCTAAAAGCGAAAACATCTGTGTTTCTTCTTTTGTACTTGCCGAATTATTAATCATAGCCCCAACTTCATAATCATAAAGAGTGATGGTACTGTCTAAATCTATTACAGGTATATTAAAGTTAATATTACCATTGGCATCATAGATACCTAACCCACTTTCTTCCGCTTTTTGTTTAAATGTAACAATATCATTAGCCTTAATTGGATTGGCTACAAGTTTACTCTCATCAACATCTTCATTAAGCCATGACATATATTCATTAAACATAGTAATATTAACACCAAAAACTTTAAAGGTGTCTTTTATAGAAATTATAGTGATAATACCTAATCCAACCACCATAACTATGCCGATTATTAATTTTTTCAAGCAACCTTTTTTCTTTTCAGGATCGCTCACTTTTTCTTTTTTCTTCCAAAATGCCATTATGCGAATGCTACCTTAAATACTAAATACAATATAACGCCTAAAAACACTATACGAAATATCCATCGTAATGGATTAAGATTACGTAAAAATTTCACGTTTTTACTCCCTTTTTACCTTTTTAATATTTTACATAATATTAACTTTATAGTCAACAATTAAAAATATTAAACAATTTCTTATCATAGCATTAAAAATATAAACACTAAATAAGTAATACCCCGCCTAGATAACGCCAAACAAGTTTGTCGCTTGTCCGCTTCGCTACCAAGTTCGACTATCGCTTTATAAAGGACAGGCGGTGAAATTAAACGACTTAATACAATAAAACAATTTATTAAAGCGTTGGATTTACAAAGAAAAATTGTGTCAAACAATTTCAAATGTGAGTTACATACATTTAACGTCACATAGTTTCTATTTACGATTGCGTTATTTTACGATTGCGTTATTTTACACAAAAAACCGATACATATTGAATCTATATCAACAAGTATCGGTTTTTTAATTATATAACTTAATTATTAATATACATAATCTTACAAATTAAATATATTACACACCTGCAGCAGTTAACTTTTCATCTACTTCTACTATTGTATTGTATATAGATGTAAAGTCATTAGTAAATGTATCTAGAGTTACACTTGTAGGGTCTTTTAAATAATTAGAATATTTAGTATCTATAGGAGATACCTTATCTACAGCAGCATTGTATATTGCTACCAATGCTGGTTTACTCTCATATCCAGCAGGCATAATTGATTTAATACCATTTTCGCCTACAATCTCGCCAGTAATATATTTTGCTATTCTTACAGAAGCAGTTTTTGGAACAATACACAATGCATCAAGTTCGTCCAACTTTTCTCCCATATTCTTAATTGCATCTTTGTTGCTTCTAGATACTTCTACAGTTGTAAGACTAGTAGTTATATCTTTTACTTTGCCTAAATCTGTAAATATCTGCTTATAAGTTAATTCGCCATTTTCTGCTTTTGTACCACACGCTTTGGTATTAGCCAATATTTCATTTATCGCTGTAGCAATTTCTTCTTGTGCGTTGGTTATAGTAACTTTATCTACTATAAAGTCTAGAATATCTTTTCTAATAGGTTTAACCAATACACTATCGTTAAATCCATCAAGTTTGTTGCCGAAATCTCCGAAATTAAAAGTATCTACATTAACTGTAGTAATACCATCTACCATATCAGTTAAAGATTTAAGGCTCTTAAACTCATTCTGATAACTAACAATATTAACTGCGTTATCTTTAATCTTGTTAACGATTGTAACCATCTTTTCGTCCATACTAGACTTATCTATTTTGTTAATAATCATAACAACTATTTTTGGTCTAATTGAACTTACTAGTACACTCTTTTCACTACCAGTATTTTCATCATAACTATCTAGGATTCTACCAAAATTTTCAAAGTCAAGACTAGTAGTATCTACATTGGTAATATGATTAAACAAACTATTAAGGGCTTTAATTTCTTGTTCGAATGTAAGTTGAGTAGCATCTATTTTGGTTTTTAGTGTATTAATAATATCTTCAAGGTCACTTCCACTTTCTACTTCGCCAGCAAATTGTGTGATGGTAGTCTTAAGAATAGTATTAATAACTTCTCTAGTAATCATTTTGCTATCAGAAGTAATAATAGTATCAAATGTTTTACCTATAGTTACCAATTGTTCGCTAGTGGTGGTCGAATCTGCTAAATCCATAAGACTATTAAGCAAAGTCTTCATTGTGCCAAATTCCTTACTCCAATCTATATCTTCTGCTTCATTAATATTACGTTTGATAACTGTAAAACTATCGGTTAACATATTTGCATTTTCGATAGACAAATCTTCTACTTGGTCAATTACTGTGTTAACTATATTTTTAATTTCACTACCGAATAACACACTATGTTTTAGTTTGTTAAGTGCATTACCAAAATCTACAAGCATAGTCGAACCATCTGTTAATAGTGCTGTCTTTAAATCTGCAGCGTCCATAATATCAGTAGCAACATTAACAAAGTCGTCCATCATACCAAGTTCGGTCTTCCAATTAGTAACATTGTCCACGTTAAGTTTAACTTTGTCAATTATTGTAGAAAGTTGGGCAAAATTGGTAGTCACTTTAGAATTAAAATATGACAAGGCTTCTTTTACTAAACTATTAACCGAACTACCAAATATAGTGGTTGTTTTGAATGTATCTAATACATTACCAAGTTTAGATAAGTTAAGAGTAACTTCAGCGCCACTCATCTCATTAAGCATATCAATAATATCTTGATATACAGCATTGATTTTTGTAAATTCAGTTTCAAAACTACCTACTTCACTAATATTGTGTAAAGAATTAATAATAACATTTTTCATACCATCAAGACTTGTGTCTGTGCTGGTTAAATCTTTTTTAATTGTAGTAATTGCTTTATCTTCTAAAGCATTAATTAATAACTTATAATTGGTTTCGTCCAATCCGCCATAGTTTTTAATACTATCCAACAACTTACCTACTAATGGTAAAGTTGTAGAAGTAACATAATATTTTGAATTCATATCTAATGAATTGTTAATATCTACTACGGACATAAACATAGTTTTAAATAAATTTTTAACTTCGTCAGTTGTTGCACCATCTTTGTTAATTGCAAAATCTTTAACATCTAATTTTTCTGCAACCAAATTTAAAGAAGCATTAATAATAATAGGTGACAATGAAGAAATTGTCTGCATCTTAAACAACTCATCAGTTATGCTATTAACTGTAGTTTCATCTAAAAGCCCTAGTATCTTATTAGCACCTGTAACTTCTTTATTAGCAACTTTGCAGATAAAATCTTTTTCATTTAATATTTCTGCTACGTTAAGGATACAAAGCAATTCGTTTCTAATAGTAGAGAAAGCAATATCTTTAATTTCTGTAGTTCCTTCTTTAAGTGCATCATCTAATGAATTGCTACCTGTATTAGGTAATTGAATAATGAAATCAGGATTATTAAGTATTTCATCTATAATCTGTGGCATTAATTTATTGCCTAGAGCAGAAATTGTTTTGTTATTAAATACTTGGTTAACTAACGTTTTTGATGCATTAATAATTCTTCTAACCTTACTTTGTGTAAGATTATCAAATCCGATATTACGTAAAGTATCTATACTACCCATAGTACAAACTACAGTTTTCACTTCGTCTTTAAGTACTACTTTTTCGCCGTCCATCTTGCCTGTACTTATGCCATTGAAAGTAACATTCATAAGTGGCTGAACACCAGTATAAGTCAAAATTTTTGAAGTGGCACTTTTATCGTAAGCATTAATATATTTCATTATATCTTCTAGTCCTAGCCTACTAAACTCTCCGCCTGTAAGTTCGACTTCTGTTATTGTTCCGTCAGCATTTTCAACTTTCTTTGTGTAGGTATCGGTAGTACTTTTTTCAATACTACTTACCATATTAACTACACCCATAACTGGCATCATAGTGGCAGTAGCCACAAACAAACCTAGGAATCCACCTACCAACATACCCCATGCTCTATGTCTAGGAAGTTTGTTGCCTTCTCTGTCTTTCTTTCTAATAAGAAAGTGGGTAACAATAGCCCATATTGGATATAACACAATCTTGACAGCCCAGAACAATATAGCAAATACAAAAGCATTAACAACTAACCCAACTAGTGTAATCATAATGTCTATAGTATCTGGAGCAGTTAAAAACTTGCCATAGTTTTCTATCTGTCCTAGATAATAGGTGGCAAGTTCGGTAAGTGTCTTACATGTTACACCATCGCCAACACTAATATTAAATATACTCATATTCATAACAGACTTTGTAATTAATGGGGCTACAAAGAAACATATTACTGCTATGACAACTATCCAGCCGGCTCTAAATGCTGTGCGTTTAAGACCACGAATAAGTCCCCACAACACACCTGCTATTATAAATAGCGCAAATATTCCTGCTACAATCAAAGGTACATATTTTTCCACAATTAATTCTCCTTATATATATATTATATTACAATAAGACAACATTAACAACAAAATTAACTTTTAAAAGATTTTATCAAATACATTAATTATTCCACTTAAATCAATACCGGTATAATATTTAAGAAAATAGTAGAATGGTGCTGTACCATATGGCACTACAAAATCCACTTTTCCTACTACATCGCTAGTCTTAAATGGACCTTCTATCGAACTATCTATGCTTCTACCACGATTATCGCCTAGCACAAAAACCTGTCCTTTTTGTATTACAAGTCTACCATTTTTGTCAAAAACTATATCGTTTTGGTCACTATTGTTACGATATTCAACACGAAGATTAATAAAATTATCTAAAGTAGTACGCATACCTAGGTTACCCGGTTCACCACTAGTCTTAATATCATATATATAATCTTCCACCAATTTTTTGCCATTGCGGAAGACATAAACTTCACCATCAGTATCTTGTCTAATATCTATAGTATCGCCAGCCAAACCTATAACTCTTTTAATAATATGGTCGCTATCTATACTAGCACTTTTCTTAACAACAATAATATCTCCGTAAGTATACTTACCAAAAGTATTGATATACACTAGGTCACTTTTTGTACTACCTAGTGGATTAAGTGTAGGTTGCATACTAACACCATACACTGGAGCACTATCATACGTTATCTCAAAACCTATAATAAATACTGCGATAATAGCACAAAGTGCTATAAAAGCCTGACCTAGAAAACTCAAAAAATAATTAGTTTTTTTATATATTAAATTGTCGGTTTCTACTTCATACTTTTTCATATACCATATGATACCACAATTAACCAAATTTTTAAAACGTATATCTTTACTTTTAGAAAATATTTAATGTTGATTTTGTCGATAATGTGTGCTAAAATCATAATACAATATAAGGAGTAAGTTATGGCAACTGATTTCACTAGTATACTTAAATCTATGCGTGAAAAAGAACTTCATTATGATGAGCATAAAGCACAGTTACGTAAGCAAGCAATTGCTAAATATGGTAAAGACATATTCACTGATTACTTTGTTCCGCAAGATTTTGATTACAACAATCTACCTAGAGAATATTTCAAAACTCCAGTACGTCAAGATACCGCTTTACCATATAGTGACGCACAATTTAGAGAATTTATGCAGATGGAAAAATTTATGATTAACGAGCCAATAATATTTAATCATAAAGGTAACACTATCCATGGTGGATATTTCTATAGTGTAAAAGATAACAAAGTTGTATTGTTTGCATTATCTATCACTACCGATGCTCGTAGACGAATGATAGATAGACCAGATTTAAACACATATAAGTTTTCTATCAAACTTGATATGTTAATTAATGGCAAAACTCCTTTACCACTACTACGATTTGACTCGACAGTAGACCACAACAACTTTATAGTTGATGGTAAAGTCGCACCAAATAACGAAAGTATAGAAATATTACCTGCACCACATTTACATATCAATGATGAAAAAACACAAGTACTTTCTAGTGATAATCTAGACTACACTACTGCTCATAGAGTACCAGCAGTTATTAATGAAATGCGAAGTTCTAATGACCCACTATATTTTAAGACTGCTATCGACAATTTCTTTAGTATGGGCAATGTTAAAGCGAAAATTAACACGTCTAGTCCTAAAGTAAGAGATTATTACTACTATGATTTTTATAATACATTATTTGACTGGAGTACAGTACATATAAATACCAACAAAGATATATTGGAGAAATAATATATGACTTTTGAAGAAGCAATTAAATTAATTAATACTAAATATCATACTAGCCAACGCGCCACCGATCTAGTAGAAATAAAAGTAAACAAATTATTAGATATAAACCATTATTACTATATCGCACTTTATAATATGAACAACACACTTATCCTTACTGATATAGCAGAGTCAAGTGATATATTGTATGATATTAGCGAAGACCATTGGAAAGAATTATGCGTTAAACACAATATCGAATTTAATGACTGGCATTTAGAATGCAAGTTTAAATCTTTACAAGACCTAGACAATTTTATCGCCTTACTAGACGAAGTTGCTAATGTAGAATAATAATATTATTATAACAAATATGAAAATAAAAAAGTATAGCAGAATAAATTGCTATACTTTTTTATTTAAAGTAATAAAAGCACACCAAAGTCTATTATGTTAAGTTGACTAATCCCCGCCTGTCATTATGAGCGTGTCGAACCTTGAGTGATAACGAAAGGCGATGGAGTGTATACGACATCGTAATCTAGGCGGGGTAAATAAAATATGTAGTACAAACTATACGTTTTGAGATTCCAACGTCTTCGCCGTTGCCCTACGGGTTCGACTCCACTGCGTTACGCTCAGAATGACATATATAAGGTGTACGTAAGAGATAAAAGTGGTATAGACTGCACGTGTAATAATATTTGATAAGTGTATCAGTAATAACAAAAACTAACCAAACTTAACCATTATAAGTTGCATTTTAAATACAATAGTATATTATGTCAAGTTGTCTAATACCCCGCCTGTCATTATGAGCGTGTCGAACCTTGAGTGATAACGAAAGGCGATGGAGTGTATACGACATCGTAATCTAGGCGGGGTAAAAGTAAGGTATGTGGTTATAGAAACTTTACATTTTGGGATTCCAACGGTAAACCGTTGCCCTACGGATTATAAGATGTCGTTTGATAAAAACGGAAAACATCATCGACTTTTCTTTTTTTGTTTACTGGTGCTCCCAGAAGGACTTGAACCCTCGATAATAGTTCCGAAGACTATTGTGATATCCACTTCACCATGGGAGCATAATTATGTAATTATTATATATGATTAATTATAATTGTACTATACATAACTACAATTGTAAACTAAACTACAATTGTAAACTAATTAATAAAATAACCACATATTACAAAGTAGTCCTTTAATCACACAGAGAATATTGAAAAATGTAAAAATATTGAAAATAACAACTAAATGTGCTATTATATTTATGTAGACAAAATATTGTCTATGTTAAATTCTAATACAAATATTATCTTTGTAATATGGTTTTATTTATATCACTGCAGAAACTACAATAATTCGCGATATTATAGTTTGAATAAACATTAGTTATACGAAAATGTTGCTGTGCACTGCTTTCGTCTAACTTCCGATAATATTGTTTAGAAAATGTATATAAAAAGGAAATATATGGAAAATAGAATTACAGGTTTCCCACTTGCTTTCGCTGATGTTGGTAAAAGTTATAAAGTAGAAGGTATTGCTGGAGATGAAAAAGTAGCAAAACATTTAAGAGAAATTGGATTTTATTGTGGTGCTACTGTAAGTCTTGAATCAAAAACTCGTATGGGACTTATGATAAAAGTTAATGAAACCAAACTCGCATTAGATGCTGGCATATGTTCAAAAATTTTTGTTACCGAACTACAAAAACATATGGACATGGGTATGGAGAAATAACACCAATAAAAAAGTATAGCAATTGATTTTGCTATACTTTTTGTTTTGTAAATCATATATCTCACATTATTATATATCTCACATTATTATATTATTAAGCAAAAACACAACACTATTAAACGTGTTGTGTTTTTATATCTAATTGTACATTTTCTATCTAATATACATTATCAATGTTTATTATTAAACACTAAATATTGCTATTATCTAGAATCAATGTTAGTTTAACTGCGTCATTAATATCTCTAGCATAATTAGGGAATACATAGATTACAGCACGATTATTACTATCAAAACTAATAGGAACATTGTTAAGCATATTAGTTGTCTTGTCAGTAACTCTATAAAGTTTGCCTTCATCTAATAAAACAGTTAAATCAGTATTAGATTCAAGTGCTTGATTATATGTTTCTTCATCTGGAATTATGGAGTAGGCATAACTGTTAGTTACAATATCGAATACCATCATAGATAGGCTTGTAGGTACTGTGCTAGATTTAATAGTCAAAGTGGCTTCATTTGTATCTTTATCTATAACTATGTCACCAAGATCATTTTCATCAAAGCCTATACCATAACGTTGACCATCAACAATCAAGTTAAGCATATATACTCTATCACATATATACAAACGTACTGGCATTAACATGCTATACTCATTATTCAATATAACTGTATAGAAAGTCATATATTTACCAAATACATCACTAGATAATTCAATATCAAATTGATTAGATGTGATATGTTGTTTTAATTCTTTATCAAGGTAAACCATATCTAGTATCGATGATTGTAGATTAATATTAATATATTCTTTACCATCACGTGTAAAGATATATTTTTTATATGCATCGCCAAACCAACCAACCAGAAGCAATGTTTCTTCACTAGTATCAACTGCTACACAATCCCCTGTTAATCCAAAACTAGCATCTACGTCCATAGTAAGTGTTTTTGTATCTTCACCACTACCAATAGTTGCTTTTAACATAGGTAAAGTATAGTTTTCACCACTTGTAGTTATAGTGTACACTTTAGTTACTTTACCACTTGTCGATCTGATTGTTAATGTATATGTACCTGCCGATGCGAAGTATAATGGTCTTCTGCCATCACATTCATCAGCACCAAGGATTTCATTATCACTATTTCTTAATTCATAAGTTGCCCTTGAATTATTGGCTTCAACTAGTAAGTAGTTAGTTTTACCAAAATTGTCAAAAGTGATATTATCTTTAATTTCTATACTTGTAGGTTGAGTCACTACCGAACCCACTTTCATAGATTTTATAGTTACATCATCGTTAATTACACCAATAGTACAATAATACAATTGTGTAGTATAGTCTGTAGATGTTTTAGTATCTGTAAATGTCAACAATATACAAGGTATACCATTAATAATATCTAGGCTACAATTTTTGAATTGATAACCGTCTTTTGTAGTTATATAATCTGAAGATATATTAGATAAATATCTTAAAATGTTAAAGTCACTTATTGTATAACCACTATCCACTTTTCTATTAGAATAGATATATATACTGTTTGTATAATTCGAACCTGGTTCAGAGTATTCAATACGAGAATCTTTTTCTATAAAGGTATCTATATCCAAACCATAATTAATAATTACGTGAGTATTATAGATATATTCTTTACCATCTTTTGTAGAAATTATCTGTGCAGGTACTTTATAAATACCATAACTTGTAATATCAAGCGCTTGGCCATCATTAATATTTACTCTAATACTACTATCATTACTATCAAATTTAATGTTATTTATGTCACTAGTAGATGTATATAGACAACCATAGTCTATTTGGTTTTCATCATAGATAGTACTATCATTAAAGAATCCAAGAACATTAATAATGTTATAGAATAAAACTCTTTCTTCAATTATTGTACCTTTACTATTCTTAACCAAAATATGAATATTGTTAAGTTTGTTAAGTTGTGTATAACTTGTATTAGTGATTGGACGATAGAATGGGACACCATTTGTATTCTTCTCTACATAGCAACATTCTACTTGGTTATTACCATATCCATCTTTAAGTTTAACATTTAATTCTTTAATAAGTGTATTGCTATTGGTAGCAAAATAGTTACCATATGACATTCTATCAAATTCTGATTCAGTTAATTCGTTATTGCCATTATTATATCCCATGCAAGTGATTGTGTCGATATACGAGAATCCAAACACATGGTTAACTTGGAATGCTTCAATTTCTTTAGCCGTATTGTTATTATTAGGATAATATCTTATATTAATACTACTACCTTCTTTTAATCCGTTAATAACAAATTGTCCATTAACAAAAGGCACTTCTCTTTCACTAAAATCATCTGGATGATAAACAAAGGCTTTAAATGTTTTATGTGCGTCTTCTTGTGGCAACACAATAACCATCTCATCACTATCTTTTTCTAATTCAATATTAAATGAAGATAACCCTTTTGTAAGGTCTCCATATTTTTCACCATTGACGATAGCATAGTCAATTATATATGTATCTAAATTTATGGATTTGACATATGCATTATGATTATCTACAACTAAAATTACTATACTATAATCTTTATAGCCATCAACAGTATATTCATTAACTTCATTAGAGTTAATAGTTACTTTATATCCGGCTTTTGGTTGCAACTTAATTTTTGTACCATCTTTAATTCTGGTAGAAGATAATAAATCTACATATTCATAATTTTCATCGTTAATCATGATACTATCAAATGGATTAATTACTACATTAAATGTTATAGTCTTTGGAGAGAAACTTCCGTCAAACCACTCGGTATTATTAATATCTTTAAGTTCAACTGGTATGTTATACAACCCCGCATCACTTACTGTATAATCTACATTGAAACCTTCAGATAATTGACACCAATCAAAACTATGTTCTGCCCATTGCGTAGTAACAGATGTGCCTTTCAACTCGGCAATTTTATTAATTAGTTCTGGCAACTCCACTATACGTTTAGTAATATGCCATGTAGTATTTTTAACAGATGTAGAACCATCTTTCCAGAATACACCATTACCTACCATATCATCTTTTAATTTAATTGTAATAGGATAAGCACCAACAAGTGTTTGGGTACGTTCTGCTTCTGGAGTAACATACTCCATATACCTTTCGTCAAAGCCATTAAATGTTGCTACGTGGCTCTGTCCATCATAAGTTATATCTTGTGGCTGTGGCACACTTAACAATAGATTAGCACGTATAAATACCGAGATATTGTCAATAACTTCATAATTGTTGACATCTTAAGGAGTATAACGTACCAAATATTCGTTGTTACCTAATTGTAACTTTTGTGTAGGGTCTACCCATTCAAAACCATTAGACAATGTTACATCTGATAAAGTATTGTCTGTATTGTATACAGTTGTAATAGTAGGTGCTGTAACTATAGGTACTGCTTTTGATATAGTAAAATTATATATAGTTTCACTAGTACTAAAGTTACTAGATTCGCCGGTCTTTACCTTAACAGCATATTTACCAGCATTAACTGGAGCACTTTCACAAAGTGTCATATTAGACTGGTCATCTACCTTATACCATTCTACTGTAATTGCCCCGTTACTATCTGTACTATAGCCAGTAATAGGTAATGTAACTGCAGTTCCGTCATATGTCTTATTTAAGTCTGCAGTTACTATAATTGTAGGAGTACGTTTGTTAACACTTACAGTAATTGTTACTGTGTTATATTCTTTATAACTAATAACATAAGTGTAAGTTTCGCCACTCACTAATGTAGTAGGAATTGTAGTTGTAACTGTATATCCACCTTCTCCCTTGCTTAATTGTGTGGTTGTACTATTATCATATACTGCATTAACAACTAACTTATCTTCTATGTTAATTACATCAGTATAGTTAACCACAAGTGTTTTGCCAGTGTTGGTTATGTCTTCATTATCGTACATAACTGTAAAGCCTGTTTCTTTAGGTTGTTTTGAGCACGAACAAGCCGACAGCCATATCGAACAAGTCAAAACCATAGCAATTGCACAAGCAAAACTTAAGATTTTCTTTTTCATTACTCTCCCCCCTTTATTTATTAATATATATAATAAGTATACATAAATAAATCATTTTTACTAGACTTTTTTTTAATAAATTTTATATTAAAATTCTTTTTTATTTAATTAATCCAAAATTCGACTATTCTATATCCAACAAAAAGCATATGAAAAGTTTTAAATTTGTGTTTTTTTTGGTTAACTATTGTAACATTTTATGTTATAACAAAAATATAAATTAAATAAAAAAGGAGAATTGTATGAAGAAATTTTTAGGACTAATGTGTTCGATAACACTAGTACTTGCTTGTACATTTACCCTATTTGGTTGCGGTAAAAACAAAGATAAGTCTACAGTTATGAATGTTTCACTTAACCCTGAAGTTGAATTTATCCTAGATAAAGACAATAAAGTCGTTAGTGTTAATGCTCTTAACGAAGAAGGCAATCTTGTTATTAATGGTCAAGCATTTGTAGGTAAATCTAGTGACGAAGCCGTTAAACTTTTCGTAGAAGTATCTAAAGAAACTGGTTTTTTAGTAACTGGTAACATAAAAGATGGCGAAAACGAAATCAATATTTCTATTTCTGCTAACTCTAAAAAAGCAAAAGAAATATACAAAAATGTTAAATCTACAGTTAATAAATACTTTGAAGATAACAATTTAACTGCTACAGTCAAAGATTACACTGCTCTTACAAAAGAATATTTAAAACAACAAGTTAAGGAATGCGAAAAGTATCTTACTGATAGCGAACTTAACAATATGTCATATGAAGAATTGGTTAATACTCTACAACAATCTAGAGAAGAAACAAAAGAATTCTTAAGCCAAGAAATCAAAGAAGCATATTATCAATTCAAAAATGACGAAGTTATACAAGCAAGAATGGCCTATGCTAAATCTCAAATGAATGCTATCGCACAAACAACATTTACTATTGTTCAAGAGACATATAAAACCGCTTGCGAAAAATTGGAACAGGCTAGAATCAATTACTTCGTTAAAGAAGATAGTCCATATCAAACAGCATTAAGAACTTTACGTGAAAAGAAAACAGAATATCTTAACTATCGTAACTATGTTGCTGGTTTAACTAATGACACAATTACTACTTTTATCAATAATACATTAGAGAATCTTAACAATGCATTAACTCAAGCCGAAACAGCACTTAACACTGCTATTAAATCTTGCAAAGATGCTATGGTTGTCTTCCAAAATACACTTACAACTACATACAATGAAGTAGTTGCTGCACTTAATAAGGCAGGTGTAGAAATCAACAATGCAAGTAAAGAAGTTGTTAACCAAGTTAACACTGCTATTACCAATTTAAAAACATCTTTTTCTAATACTTATAGAGAAGCAATTACAAAAGCAAAAAATGATTGGAACAACATGAAATACAACTTAATTGGTGGTTATCAAGAAGCATAATTTAAGTAACAAAAAAAGACTTTATCTTCAATGGTAAAGTCTTTTTTTATGCTCTTATAAAACAATAAGAAAGTATGTATAATACAATTATCAAAGTTGAATTACAACTATTGTCGCCTTTTAGGTTATGCCCTAAAGGGCATTTTTATTGTTAATTAATTGATTTATAGATTGTAAATAAGTCTAATTAGATTTTAACTTATTACTTTCCATAACCCCTTTATTAAAGTTTTCATAACTTGATGGGTCTAAATAGAAAAGCATATTCATAAGTTGACCTACGTGTACTTGTTCTTCAGCACGTATATCTTCCCATGTAGCCTTTAATGTAGGGTTATTGGTCATATTAATATGTTCGGTATATTGATTGATTGAAGCCAACTCTCCCATTATATCTTGTCTTAAATTATCAAGTGTTAAGTAGTCCACATTTTTATCATTGTCAGGTATGTTAGATTCTGTAGTCTTTGTGGTATATCCAAATAAATTATGCATAATTAATACTCCTTTTCGGTTTATATATGATAATAATACTTTTTTGGTTACTATTACCTTTTGTATATTTATGTATTGACAAACATAGATATTTAAGATATATTAAAAGTAGAAAATATTAAAGGTGATTAAATGTATATATCTCTTGATGTAATTTAATAACAGCAACAAAATAAGCAATTTGCTAGCCTTTTTTGTTGTCTGTTGAACAACAAGGGAAGTTTAGCAAAACTTAATCATTTAATATTTAATATAAATAATAAAGACTGATGACAAGTTTTGGAGTTTCTCCTTAACTTGTTTTTTGTTTTTTAGGGGGTATATATGACACAAATAAGTATAAATAATTTAACTTTTGGCTACGAAAATTCGGCTACAAACGTATTCGACAATGTAAGTTTTAACTTTGATTCTAGTTGGAAACTAGGACTGATAGGCCGCAACGGCAAAGGTAAAACCACCCTACTTAATATATTGCGTGGTAAACTTAATTATCAAGGCAAAATTAACACTACTCTAACCTTTGATTATTTCCCATATAATGTGACAGACAAGTCCCGACCTACTATAAATATTATAGAAGAAATTAATCCAGATTATGAACTATGGAAAGTAATTATCAAACTTAACGAATTACAGGTAAAAGAAGATGTTATATATCAAACATTCTCTACTCTATCTAATGGCGAACAAACTAAAGTAATGTTAGCAATACTTTTTAGTAAAGATAACAACTTTTTATTGATAGACGAACCTACCAATCATTTAGATATACAGTCACGTCAATCTGTTATGGAATTTCTTAACAAACAAACTGGATTTATAGTAGTTTCACACGATAGAGATTTTTTAGATGGTTGTATTGATCATATTATGTCTATCAACAAAAACAATATAGAGATACAAAAAGGTAATTTTTCAAGTTATTGGTTAAACAAAAATAATCAAGATAAATACGAAAAAGAACAAAATGCCAAACTTGAAAAAGAAATTAGTCATTTAAAAGAAAGTGTCGAACGTACAAGTTTATGGGCAAACAAAGTAGAAAAGACCATTAAAGGTACACGTAACAGCGGAGTAAAACAAGATAAAGGTTATGTAAGTCACAAATCAAAAACCATGATGCAACGTGCAAAAGCAATAGAAACTAGACAGCTAAAAGCAATAGACGAAAAAGAAAAATTATTAAAGAATATAGACAATTATGACACACTAAAAATAATACCTACCCATAATATTAATGGTAAATATGTAGGACTAAAAAATGTGGTTATTAATTATAACAACACTCCCATTAACTCGCCCCTTACTTTTGAAATAGAACCACACGATAAAGTAGCCTTGGTAGGTAAAAACGGTTGTGGAAAATCTAGTATATTAAAACTTATCTTGGGTATGAATATACCATATACTGGAGAGTTGTACGTTAACAAAAAAATAAAAATTTCGTATGTATCTCAAGCCAATGAAGATTTTTCGGGTACTCTAGAACAATATATTGAATATAAAAAACTTGATAAAACCATTTTCTTAACAATATTAAGAAAATTGGATTTTGAAAGAGAAATGTTTACGAAAAGTATGTCCGAGTTAAGTGCTGGACAATTAAAAAAAGTACGTATCGCATCTAGTCTATGTACTAGTGCGGACTTATACATATGGGACGAACCACTTAATTATATAGACGTATTTTCTAGAATACAATTGGAAGACTTGATAAAATCTACTGATTTAACAATTATATTGGTAGAGCATGACTCTGCTTTTATACATAATGTTGCTACAAAAGTTGTCAATATGTAATTGCTTTTGATACAATAAAAATAACAATAATTGAAAATAATTGGTACAAAATGTGTAAACTAAATATGTATTTTTACACACCTAGAGGAAACTATGTTAACTATTAAACAACTAATACCAGAAATTGTAGATGATAAGTTAAAAGCAATGTGGGACGAAATACCTGCTATAGATGAATATGAGCAAATCAATAATTATAACGGCAAGAGTATAACAAATCTAAAAGAAATGGTTAAAGATAACCTTAATCAAAAAGTTGATTTAGCAAAAGATAAAGTCCCTAATAAGACATACATATTATACGATGAAGATTATCCTATAGGTATGGGTGGTATACGTACACAACTTACCGATTTTTGGCTTAAACATGGTGGACATCTTTGGTACAAAATTAGACCATCACAAAGACGCAAAGGTTATGCTACAAAACTTACCGCTATGTTAATAGAGAAATTAAACGAACAAGGCATAACAACCATATATGCACAATGCAATGTTAAAAATATAGGTTCTAGCAAAGTCCTTATTAATAACGGATTTATTAATTACATAAACCCATTATGTCCTAATTGGGACGATATTCACTATTATAGAAAAGTAAATTATGAAAAACCTTAAAATTTTCTTCTTATAGTTTATACTCAAGGAAGTTTATGCAAGCGACACGCAGTGCAGTCGAACCCGTAGGGCAACAACGTAAGTTGTTGGAATCCCCAAACGTAAAGTTGATATTATATTTGATTTTACTTACCCCGCCTAGATTACGCCAAACAAGTTTGTCGCTTGTCCGCTTTGCTACCAAGTTCGACTACGCTCATAATGACAGGCGGGGGAATAAGTTAACTTGACATAATATGCTATAGTATCTAGCACATATTTGAA
>SAMEA104315432__coassemble_297_pt1 | contig 26750 bp, 20 predicted proteins | sample SAMEA104315432__metabat2_high_PE_031 | metagenome-assembled genome bin SAMEA104315432 (sample SAMEA104315432) | gut metagenome | biome: Monkey gut; feature: monkey-associated habitat; material: faeces | place: China | collected 2013
AAATGTTAAAAGATAAAAAAATCACACCTGCACAATATGATGATGCAATTAATAGTGAAATAAATATTGTAGATAAAAAATCGGAAAAGAACATTAATAATGTTTATATTAAATCTGTAATTAATGAAGCAAAAGATATATTAAATTTAAGTGAAAAAGATTTAAGAATAAAAGGTGTAAAGATATACACTTATTTAGATAATGATGTACAAGAAAATTTATATTCTATAGCCAACAATACTAATAATTATCATGTTAACAAATATGGCAATATTAATGATTCATTATTAATTGTAAAAGACAACAAGCAACATTCAATAATTGGATTGTATGGTAAAAGTGAGTATGATTTAAGTAATTTCTTAAGACAACCAGGAAGTGCTATAAAACCGATTCTGGTATATGCTCCTGCATTAGAAAAAGGCTTAATAAACCCAAAAACCGAAATATTAGATGAACCAATTAACTACGATGGATATTCCCCAAATAATGTCGGTGGTGTATATCATGGATATGTATCAGTAGAAAAAAGTATATGTGATAGTTTAAATATTCCCGCAGTAAAAGTACTTGATTATGTTGGTATAAATAATGGAAAGAATATGGCTAAACAAGCCGGTATAAAATTTAGCGATAACGATAATGGACTTGCCATTGCTTTAGGTGGTTTTACTAATGGAACAACATTAAAAGAATTAACAGATTCGTATATACCGTTTGTAAATGATGGCAAATTTACAGAGTCAAAATTTATAAGAAAAATTATAGACAAAGATGGAAAAACTATATATGAACATATGCCACATTTTACACAAATAATGGGTGATGATACCGCATATTTAATGACTGATATGCTTAAAGAAGCATGTAAGTCAGGTACTAGTAGAAAATTGAGTGGCTTATCATATAATGTTGCTGGCAAAACTGGTACTGTGGCTATTAAAGGCACAAATAATAACACTGATGCATATTCAATAGCATATACTACTGAACATACAATGGGTGTATGGATAGGTAATTATTCTAATCAACCAGAATATGTGTTAGAAGGCAAAAATAATGGTGGAACATATGCTACTAGTATGATTAAACAAGAATTTGAAAATCTATATTCAGATCACTCCCCTAAAGATTTTCAAATGCCTAACAGTGTGGAAGAAATTGATATTGATTTAAAAGAGTATAGTGATAATCACAAAATAATGGTCGCTAGTACTAACTGTCCAGATAGATATAAGATAAAAATTAAAGTAGCAAAAAGATATAATAACTTTGAAAAAAGTCAATTATTTGAAAATTTAACAATTGATAATTTTGATATAAAAGTAGAAAATGATAATAGTAAAATTACATTTAATGCTAAAGATTATTTAAAATATGATATAGTCAGAATTGATGATAACAAATCAAAAGTAATAAAAAATGTAAGCAATAAAGATGGTTTAATAACCTATTATGATACTAATATACCAAAAAATAAAAAAGTAAAATATTATGTTAAAATAAGTACTATTGATGATAAAGTAAATGCTGTTAGTGATACAATAGAAGTGTATAATAAATACGAAAGTAAGTATGAAAAATTATCTAAAACACAAGATAATTTATCGTGGATATTTGGCTAAACGAAGCAAAATATTGTATTTTGCATAGTATATTATGCATAGCATACGATTATTAATCATATTTAATTATATATATGTAAAAAAAAAGATAAGAGAATTTAGTTTTCTCTTATCTTTTTTAGCAATTGAATTATTAAACTATTTTGTAATATTCCCTTACTTTCTTATCAATTTCTTCCATAACTTCTGGATTGTTTTCTAGATATACTTTAGCATTCTCTTTACCTTGACCAATCTTTTCATCGTTATAACTGAACCATGCGCCAGATTTTTGGATAATATCTGCATTAACTGCCAAGTCTACAATACAACCTGATTTACTGATTCCCTTTCCATACATGATGTCGAATTCGGCAACTTTAAATGGTGGAGCCATCTTATTTTTAACAATTTTAACTTTAGTCTTATTACCTATAATTTCTGTACCATCTTTAATAACATCAGTCTTTCTAATATCCATACGTACACTAGCATAGAATTTAAGTGCTTTACCACCAGTTGTGGTTTCTGGACTTCCGAACATAACACCAATTTTTTCACGTAATTGGTTGATGAATATAACACATGATTTACTTTTATTGGTAATTGCAGTAAGTTTACGTAATGCCTGACTCATAAGTCTAGCCTGTGCACCCATAAAACTATCGCCCATTTCCCCGTCAATTTCTGCTTTTGGAGTTAATGCTGCAACAGAGTCTACTACAACTATATCAACTGCTCCACTTCTAACTAGAGTTTCGCAAATCTCTAATGCTTGCTCACCAGTATCTGGTTGTGATATGAACAAATCTCCAATATTAACACCCAATTTTTCTGCATATGATGGGTCAAGAGCATGCTCTGCATCAATAAATGCTGCTGTGCCACCCATTTTTTGTGCTTCAGCTAATATATGTAAAGCAACTGTGGTTTTACCAGAACTTTCTGGTCCATATATTTCTATAATTCTGCCACGTGGAACTCCACCTACTCCTAAAGCAATATCAAGTGATAAACAACCTGTAGGGATAACATCAATATGTGTATCGGCACTATCGCCTAGTTTCATAATTGAACCTTTACCAAATTGTTTTTCTATTTGTAAAATAGCCTGTTCAAGCAATTTTTCTTTATTACTATCCACGATAAATTTACTCCTTAAATTTTAGTTTATAAAACATTTGTTTGATAAATATATTATACAGTAGTTTTGTCAAAAAATAAATCATTTTGTTTAATATTTTTAATTAAATAATAGAATGCTGTTTGAGTAAGGCTATCTATTACTTGTTCTCTTGTGCCGTATAAAATATTTTTGTATACGTGTATGCCATCAGTATCTCCAACCGCAATATAACATAACTTTCCTACTTTGTCATTGTCTTCATAATCTATGTCACCACAAGTAACTAAAACTAAATCTCCTGATGTTTCTAACAATCCTGCAGCCATCTCATATGCGACTTCTACTGATACTCTACCATATTGGTTTAAGATAGTAGGACTAACTTTTAAACGACTGATTAAACTATTGTCATTGATACATACAATATTTTCTTTAATTAAATTAGTTATTTTTGGACATTGTTTTATTAGTGTCGAACTTATATTACCACCGGTCATTGTTTCGGCTATACTTAATTTACGATTGCTAATATTAAGTAAATCAACTACTCTTTGCCCTATACTAACTTCTTCTTCTGCATAGATATATTTGTTAAGCCTTTCGTAAACTTTAACAATTATATCATTAATAATACTACGATCTAAATTAGAATTATATCTAATAACTATAGAAACTTCTAGATTATTGGGATAAGTTAAAAACAAAATTTTGTATTTGTTTTTAACTAAATCGCCTAATATAGAGTAAATATCTTTTTCACTAATACCAAAAGTTTTTATTGTTGTTGTACTATATTTAGTAGTAAGTTTGGCTTTAATAATATCTGATATATAATTTTCAAATAAATATTTTGCCACTTCTAATTCACCAGGTACGAATATTATCTGCTTTTGAGAATTGTGAACGCTAAACCCTTGTAAAGGACTAATTGGAACTGGTAACAATTGGGCGGTGTCAGGCAAATAGTATTCATTTTCAGAATCGTACAATACTGGGATATTACTTTTTGAATAATATTCTTTTATAGTAGATTGTGCCAAATTACTTAAAGTTAAACCCATATTAAAATAAGTTGCTATAGCCTTTTTTATGGTAGAATTACGTGAAGATATATTATCTCCTACAATTATTATAAAATCTGAATCCAAGTCATCTATGGCCTTATTGATATGTTCTGGGTGATTCTCGCAAGTATTAACACAAGAAATAATCTCGCCCATTGCAAGACAGTTTTTAAGTAAATATTGACTTATATTATCCAATTTTTTGCCAAGCAAAATATCATTGGATACTCTTAAAATTGATGTTTTCATAGCACTTATATTATAGCAAATATATATTAATTGTTAAAATAAAAATAAAGACTATTAAAAAATAGTCTTTATATTGCATATTTAATTTATTTATAATTTTTGTTAACAACTTCATTGGTACGTGTAACATAATTCTGGTATACACTAGATTGTATTACTTTAAATCCTTTTACTGGTACTGGATTGTTTTTGATAAGAACTTGAGCATATTCGCCAAAAGAATATGGTAATGCACAATCTGTATCAGGATAATACTTGTTGCATACTTTAATTATATGCTGTCTAATCTCGTCATTATAGCCTTTTAATTCCATAGCACGAATGTAATGTTTAACGTTAAGTGTGGTGAAATTTACACCAAATACAATAGCTTCAGCAATACTGTTAGGGTCTGCTGGTTCGCCAGTTAAATTACGTTCGTCATTCATAGGATAGTCATTAGGTCCATATGATGTACGTAAGGCACGAGAAATTTTGTTAATTTCATTAATTACGTAAGTGCTTTTTGTAGAATAAATTGTACAATAACGTAACAATGTAGATCTTTCTAAACCGCTAAATTGTAAAGACTTTGATTTTTCAGGTAAATCTGTATGGTTAAGGATTTCGTCATGTGTAGTAGGTAAAATTACTAATTCAACTTTACCATTGATACAATCTTGAAACATCTCTCCTGCGGTTACTGCTGTTAAAGTAGAGTTGTAATTTTGTCTAGTGTTATCTAATGATTTATCAAACTGACATATTTTAGTATAGTCACCTTGCATCTCTAATAATCTAGATTGATACATTTTTATTTTTAAATCAATATCAGTCTTTTGTGCACTGGTTAAACTTTCATTTTTTAAATGGTTAATCAAATTATTAATACGTTTACTTGTGTTAACATATCTAATAATTAAATCTCTTGAATATTCCTTATACTTTTCTAGTAACATAGATAAAGCATAGTTAGAAGCAGAATTGCTACCGTTCTTGGCAAGTGAATATAATTCTTCATTTTGTTCTATAAAATTTTTATTGAACATAGAAATTACAGACGATTTAAGATAAGTAAGTTTAATGCTATTAGTTATAATAAGTTTGCTTAATGCGTCATAACCACCTGACCTATATGTGTTGCTATAGTTAACCATCTCTGCAAAAGCACATGTATCTACTGCTAATTTATTTTGCAACATAGGCTTATTCCTCCCCGTCATTAGGAATAACAAATTCGGACTTTAACATATTAGATTCCACATAAGAATTTACTTGATTAACCTTATTTGTATATTCTTCAATTCTACGTTCTTCGGTAAGTCGATTCATATCCACAAGTTCGTCATGTCTATACTGATTAATTGCTTTATTAAAACTATTAATTTTCTCGTTGGCAGGATCAGAATCAACTTTAATATCTGGTACTCTTTTGGAAGTTACGTTATTGGTAATTTCTTTAAGTTTATCCATATCTTTTAGCAAGTTGGCTTCTTCTTCATTCCAGTCAAATACTTTATACACATTGCTGTTATTGTTGTTATTGAAATTTTCCATTAACTATCCTCCTTTATATACACTGATAATTATATCTAATTTATGCATATATTGTCAATATTTCTAAATAACTATACTAGTATAATAGTGTTAATTTTATAACAAAATAATATTAATTTTAACTACATAAATACTGTTTTTAAATAAAAAAAACTACTATTGATTTATTAGTAGTTTTTTATTTGTATTAATCTTCTTTTGAGTTATTTTCAGTTGTGTTTTCATTATCAGTATTTTCAATAGTTGCAGTTTGAGTTTTTGGTTGTTCTTTTAGAACTTGAATATTTTTAATTATATAATTGCAACCACTGATTATTGTTAATGCTGTGGCAATGCCAATAAGAACATAATTAACAATCTGGAATGCAAGTAATCCGTTACCAGTAAGCCAATTAGAAGCAACAACTTGTGCTTGAACCATTAATAATGGTAAAGCGATGGTCTGGAATGTTGTCTTATATTTACCCCACATATCTGCTGCCATTACTACACCATTGGCAGCGGCTATCTGTCTAAATGCACTAATAATAAGTTCTCTACCGATAATTATAATAGCAATAATAATGCCATATGGACTAGGAATTGTGCCGTCACTGGCTACAAGTATAAGTGCAGCCATAACTATAAGTTTGTCGGCAATTGGGTCTAAAAATTTGCCTAAATTGGTAACAAGATTATACTTTCTAGCAATTTTGCCATCAAGCATATCTGTAAATGCGGCTATAGCAAATATAATACCAGCAATTAAATAATTGCATGGAATAAATGTAGCCAAATAAAAGAAAATAAATACAGGTAAAAGTACAATACGTACACATGTTATTTTGTTGGGTAAATTCATACAATAACTCCTTTTAAATCATAGTCAACATAATCAACTATTTTTACTTTTACAATATCTCCGACTTTTACTTTTTCATCGTAAGGAATAAATACACAAGTGTCTACTTCTGGTGCACTCATATATGTACGTCCGATAAATATTCCGTCTTCAACATCATCTATTATAACATCAAAAGTTTTATTACACAAACATATGTTGTTGTTAATAATAACTTTATATTGCTCTGCATATGCTTTTTTAACTCTACTAGATTTTGTACGGGCTGGAATTTGACTAGGAAAATCATAGGCTCGAGTACCTGGTTCTCTAGAATATGCAAAGAAACCAATATTAGTTAGTTTTTCATCTTTAATAAATTGTAACACTTCTTCAAATTGTTGTTGGGTTTCACCTGGGAAGCCAAGTATAAATGTAGTACGAATAGCGATATTAGGAATATTGCTTTTTAATTTATGAATAATCTCTAATATTTTTTCTTTGTCTGTTCGTCTATTCATAGATTTAAGAATATCCGAATTAATATGCTGAATTGGTAAGTCAATATACTTTACTACTTTATCGTTATTTTTAATTTCGTTAATTAATTCATCGTTAACTAGTTCTGGATAGCAATATAGAAGTCTTATCCATTTAATTCCATCAATCTTTGATATTTCTTGGATTAATTGAACTAGTGCATATTTACCATATAAATCAAATCCGTATTTAGTAACATCTTGCCCCACTAAAATTAGTTCTTTTACGCCAAGACTTGCTAACTGTTTTGCTTCATTAATTAATTGTTCGATAGGTGTAGAAACGAATCTTCCCCTAATAAATGGTATGGTACAATAGGAACAAAAATTGTTACAGCCTTCAGATATTTTTAAATATGCATAATGGTGTGGAGTACTTAAAATACGATCTATACTACAATAGTTATCTGATTCTTTTAATTCGACACCATACAATCCAAATATAATATTAACTATTTTTGAATTATCACTTACTTTAAGGAAACAATCCACTTCTGGTAAACTACTATTTAAGTCGGTATAATTCATTTGATTTAAACAACCTGTAACGATTATTTTCTCGCAATGTTTTGCTTTATAAGTGATAGTATTAAGAATAGTATCTACACTTTCTTTGCGTGCTGACTCTATAAAAGAGCAAGTGTTAATAATAACAACATTGGCATCTTTTATATCATCAACTATATTAAAACCTGCATTTTTAACTAAAGAAATTATTCGTTCTAGGTCTACTCTGTTTTTATCGCAACCAAGCGAAATAAATCCTATATTCTTTTTAAGTATATCTTTAGTAGTCATTATAAGTCTTCTCCAAAACGTTCTTCAAATTCTTGTTGTGTTATGAATATTGTTCTCATTTTTTTGCTGTCTGGTGCACTGATAAAGCCTGCCGCTTCCATCTGGTCAACTATCTTCCCTGCTCTTGGGAAACCTAGACCAAAGGCACGTTGAATCTTTGAAACGCTAATACTATTGGTGTTTATTGCCATTCTAACGGCTTCTTTAAGCATAGGATCAAATGAAGTCATTGAATCGTTACCACCAGCATTGAATCCACCAGATTGTTTATTAAACATTTGGTCTTCAATATCACTATCAAAGGTTGCTTCATTGTGCTCTTTTACATAATCTACAACTGCTTCTACTTCTTCATTGGATACAAATGCACCTTGAATACGTATAGGAGTAGGAATATTGCCTGGTGAGTACAACATATCACCTTTACCAAGTAAGTTTTCTGCACCGGCTTGGTCAAGAATTGTTTTACTATCTGGGAAAGAAGCAACAGCGAAAGCGATACGGCAGTTAAGGTTACCTTTAATTGTACCAGTAATAACGTCTACACTAGGTCTTTGAGTTGCTACTACCAAGTGAATACCTGCTGCACGGCTCTTTTGAGTGATCTTCATTATTTTGTCTTCAACTTCCTTTTTATTTTGCATCATAAAATCATTTAACTCATCTATGATATAAACAATATATGGAAGTTTTGGCTCTACGCCAGAAGTTATTTCTGCACGTGAGTTATATTCTTCTAGATTTCTAACTCTTGCTTGTGAGAAAATAGTGTATCTTCTCTCCATTTCATCAACCAACCAGCCAAGTGCGTCAATTGCCTTGTCAATTTCAGTAATGGCTTTAGGAATTAACATATGTGGTAGACCATTGTACAATGTAAATTCAACACGTTTTGGGTCTACTAGAATAATCTTTACGTCTTCTGGAGATGCTTTGTATAATAAACTTATAAGCATAGCATTAAGACATACGGATTTACCACTACCAGTTTGACCCGCCACCAACATATGTGGTGCTTTATTTATGCATGCAACTTTGCATTCACCAGTAATATCTTTACCAAGCGCATAAGTTGTAGGTGATTTACTACCCTGAAATGCGAATGATTCGATAATATCTCTTAATGGTACAGTTTCTATAGATTCATTAGGGACTTCTACACCAAAAGCATTTTTACCTGGAATAGGTATTTCCATACGTACTTTACCATTGGCTTCAAGCACCATGGACAAGTCTTCTATATGAGTCATAACTTTCTTTACCGAAACACCCTGTTGCATTTGAAGTTCAAATCTAGTAATTGCTGGACCTTTTGTGATTGATACAACTTTTGCTGGTACATTGAAACTTGCCAAAGTTTCTTCAAGAATACGTGCTTTTTCTGTGTTATTATCATTATGTGAATTGCTTGAATTATCTATAGATTTTAACAAATCAATAGGTGGTTTAACATATGCAGGTGGTTTTTTGTATGGCTTCTTTTGTGGCTCTTCTGGCTTATCATTTTTAACTTGTTTAAATTGATTGTTATTGTTATTGTTATTGTTATTGTTATTGCGAGAATCGTAATTATTTCTATCATTATTACGATAGTTGTTATCATTGTTACGATGATTCATATTATTTTGGTTATTGTATTGATGTGCAGGTTTAACTTCTTCGCTAGCAAAACTATTATCATCATTAATAACCACATCTTCATCTTTATCAAATTGGTTACCAAATAGCATCTCGCTATTATTCTTATAGTCACTATTTACATTATTTTGAGTTGAATTATTATCTTGTCTAAAATTGTTAAATGAATTGTTATTTTTTCTATTGTCTAACGAATTGTTGTTATAAAAGTTGTTATTGTTATATGAGTTATTATTAGGTTTTGAGTTATTATAGCCATTATTATTTTGACTGCCTGCTTTATAATCTATATTGTTATTATTAGAAAAATCGGTGTTAATATTGTTAAGATATGATGGACTATTGGATTTACTGAATAAAGTCTCTTTTGCTTCGACTTTAATATCAGGTTTAGGATATTTTGATTTATAATTATCTCTAGTTAAATCTTCATCATACAAGTCTTCCATAACATCATAATCTGTATTGTTATTTTTAACTTCTTTTTGTACTGGTTTTTCTTCTTCTAACTTACCAAAATATCCACCTGTAATGTCTTGAAGATATTTAAGATTTTCTTTATCTTTTTCGGTAAGTTTTCTCTCTGGTTTTGCTGTGATTTCTGGCTCGGAATGTAGAATACGTTGTGGCTTTGAATAGTTATTATTTCTGTATTTTTCATCAAACATTGCGGTTTCTTCACTGCCACTAAAAGTTGGTTTAAGATGATTAATTGGATTTTCACGTTCATTGGATTGTTTGGCTTGATTGCTTAAACCTAATATAGATTTAGCCTTTTGTTTGTCTTCATATTCTTCATCAGTCATCTGTGGCTTTTCTTGTGTAACAATTGCGTCATCTGCTACTATTAAATCATCATAATCTTCATTAGTTTCTTTAATGTTAGCGGTATCATAATCAAGTTTGGTTTCGATTTTTTGCTTTACTTCACTTTCTTGTTGTACATTTTTATTGTTAATTTTTACTGCTCTATCTGGACTTGTAACAAAGTGTACGATAGTAAATGCAAGTAATACAATTTCTATTATGGCTAGTATGGTAAATGATGCTACTAGATGGGTTAATAACAAATTAATTGGATAAGTAATAATAGCAAATATTACACCACCAGCAGAATATTTATAATGATAACATTGGACTATATACTGTCCGTAGGACAAATCTACAAATTTAGTAGTTGTGGCTAAATGTAGAATAATAAGTAAAACCCCAAAAGTTAAGCACACAAATAAAATATCGCTACCTTGGGCTGATATTCTTACATTGCGAATCATCATAATACCTATAACTATACTGGCTATACAAATGGCATACATAAATAAGCCAAAAGCACCTAATAAAAATGAATTAATAAATGGTAATATGTTGAATATCATATTAATTAACAAAAAACTAAAGACAACAGTAAGTGCAATTCCTATTCGATTAATTACTAATTGTCGTTTTTGGTTTTTAATACTATTGTTGTTAGAATATACTGGCAAAATAATTTCCCCCTATAAATACATAACTAATCAGATTAAGTATATCATAATTGGTTTGTTTTATAAAATAAAACAATAATATATTTTGAAAAAAGATGTATACAATATATACATCTTTATAATTGTTTACATAAAACATGATTTGTTACTAAATTATGATAATATTTGTTATGCAAGTTTTTATAGTAATACATTGCTAACTGTAGTAACAACTATATTGTGTTGTTGATAATAGTCCAATATAGATGGTAAGGCTTGACTGGTGTGTTGGGTTGGGTGCATTAAAACTAAATCGCCACCTTTTACATTAATTGCCCTTTTATATACAATATCGCTATCTTTATCTCTCCAATCTATAGTATCTCTACTCCACATAATTGTTTTGTATCCAAGTGATTGTGCTACTTCAAGTGTATTTTTATTATAATAGCCACTAGGTGGTGCAAATAAATTCATATCAACATTAGCGACTTGTTTTACTATCGTGTGGCAGGTCTTGATTTCATCGACATTTTGGTCATAACTTAACTTGTTATGATCTTTATGGAAATAACCATGATTACCTATTTCATGTCCCATATTTTTAATCTTGATTAAATAGTCTTGTTCTTTTTCTACCCATTGCCCGCCAACAAAAAATGTTGTCGTAATACCATAATCATTAAGGGTTTTTAATATATCATTAAGGTATTCAGTTCCCCAATAAACATTAATCATAAGACTGACTTTATTAGATTTTTGATTACCATGATATATTGGAGAATTATTTGAACGTCCAAAAACTGCAGTAGATGGTACAATAAAAGTAATGGCTACAAATACCACTAATACACATACAATAACTAAATTGGCTATGCAGTGAATAAAAATTTTTTCTTTTTTATTTTTCATAAATATCACCTTATTTAATTATATGAGCGATATTAAACTATTATGAAAAAAAATGAAAGTTGTTACAATAAACTAACCAATTGATTGATAATTATAAAAATATTAACAAAGTACTATGTAAATACAAAATAATTGCTTTATATGGACAAAAAAGTAGTATATGCATAGTATTGTGATGGATGTATTTATATATGTAAATCATTAAGAATATATAATATTTATATTTATCGAAAATGGAATAAGAATGATTGATAAGAATATAAAAAAAAGACAATACGCATTGAAGTGTACCCCATAGTGGTTACTTCACAAATATTGTCTTTTTTAAATGTTTAATTGTAAATTAATCTGTAATTAGTTGTTGTTAACTGCTAGTAATTTAAGGTCGACACGATCTTTATCGTCAATCTTAATAACTTCAACTTCAACGATATCACCTATCTTAACTACGTCTTCAACTTTATCTACGTGTTTTGAACTTAATTTAGATATATGAATCATACCTTCTTTATTCCAGCCAAAACTTACAAATGCACCAAATGGCATTATTTTTTCAACTTTAGCAGTATATACTTTACCAACTTCAACTACTTCAGCAATACCAAGAATAATTTGTTTTGCTTTTTCGTTCATTTCGGCATCGACACCTGCTACACATACTCTACCATCGTCATCAATGTCGATTTTTACACCTGTTTCGTCAATAATCTTATTGATTGTTTTGCCACCAGAACCGATAACATCTTTAATCTTATCTGGATTGATAGTAAATGTAATAATCTTTGGAGCATATGGGCTTAATTGCTTTCTAGGTTCACTGATAACTTCTGTCATCTTTCCTAGTATAAACATACGACCTTTTCTTGCTTGTTCTAGTGCTGTACGTAAAATATTTTCGTCTATACCCTTAATCTTTATGTCCATTTGAATAGCGGTAATACCTTTTGTAGTACCCGCTACTTTAAAGTCCATATCGCCCAAGAAATCTTCTAGACCTTGGATATCTGTAAGAACTGCAACTTTTCCTGATTTAACATCTTTAATAAGTCCCATAGCAATACCTGCTACTGGAGCAGAAATAGGAACGCCTGCGTCCATAAGTGCTAATGTGCTACCGCAAACACTTGCTTGGCTAGTACTACCGTTACTGCTTAAAATTTCGCTTACAGTACGTATAGCATATGGGAATTCTTCTTCACTAGGTAATACTGGTATTAATGCTCTTTCTGCTAATGCACCGTGACCAATTTCACGTCTACCTGGACTCTTTATAGATTTGGCTTCACCAGTAGAATATCCTGGCATATTATAGTGATGCATATAACGTTTTTCACTTTCGCCATCTTCTAATCCATCTAGGATTTGTGTATCACGTAATGAACCTAATGTTAAAGTTGTTAATGCTTGAGTTTCGCCACGTGTGAATACGCCTGAACCATGTACTCTAGGCAATATACCAACTTCACACCATATAGGTCTAATTTCGTCAGTTTTACGTCCATCTGGTCTTACACCATCATTAATAATCTTTGAACGCATAACTTCTTTTTTAATCTTATAAAGTACATCAAGAATTTCTCTTGAATTGTCTGGATATGTTTCTGCAAAATGTTCAAGAACATCTTTGTCCATAACTTCTTCAGCATCTTGTCTAACATGACGATCGAAGTGTGACATAACGTCTTTAACTTTTTCAGTAGCATATTCTCTTACAGCAGTTTCAATTTCTTCTGGAATAACGTAGTAATTAATTTCTTCATTCTTCTTAATACCAAGTTCTGCTGCTAATTTTTCTTGAAATTCTACTTGTTTTTTAATTTCTTCGTGTGCAAATAAGATACCTTGAAGCATAACTTCTTCAGATACTTCTTTTGCTCCTGCTTCTACCATAAGAATTGCTTCTTTAGTACCAGCAACTGTTAAGTCCATAAGACTTGCTTCACGTTCGGCTTGGTTAGGGTTAACGATATACTTACCATCAACATAAGCGATATCTACACTACCTGTAGGACCACCGAAAGGAATATCTGACAATGTAAGTGCTAGTGAACTAGCAAACATTGCTAGTGGCTCTGGTGCAGAGTCTGGGTTAACTGATAATGGTGTAGCAATAACAGATACATCGTTAAAGAAACCCTTTGGAAATAATGGGCGTAGTGGTCTATCAATTAATCTACTTGTTAAAATCGCTTGGTCACTTGCTCTACCTTCTCTACGTTTAAATCCACCTGGAATCTTACCAACAGCATATAATTTTTCTTCAAAATCTACGCTTAATGGAAAGAAATCTTGTCCTGGACGTGGTTCTTTACTCATGGTTACATTAACCATAACTACGGTGTCATTACAAGTAACAATTACACTACCATTGCTTTGAAAAGCATATTTACCTAGAGTAATATCAACTTGCTTACCACCAATTTCTGTTTGATATTTTTTTACTTCGTTCATTTTCTCCTCCTTGAACTTCCCCTATAAATTACCTATATTTAAACAAAAGAAAAGGCGAAAGAAATCTTCCACCTTTACTTATTATCTAATACCTAATTTTTTCTTTAATTCACGGCATGCTTCAAGGTCTTTTTTCTCGTAGTATTTAAGTAAACTCTTACGATTAGATACCATCTGGATTAATCCACGACGAGAATGATTATCATTCTTGTTAGATTTTAAGTGTTCTGTTAATTCGTTGATTCTAGCGGTTAAAATAGCAATTTGAACTGCACAAGAACCTGTATCATTATCACTTAATTGGTATGCCTTGATAACTTCTTGTTTTTTGTCTTTGTTAATCATTGTGTTTTCCTCCTAATAAATTCGCTTTATACCAAGTTAAACGTAAATGAAGGATATGCGTTAAACCTAGTTTAAAGTACATATAATACTAACATATTAACTAATAATTGTAAAGATTAATTAAATATTATTTAAAAAAATCTTTCTTTTTCTCTATTATTTCATCTATACGATTAATATAATCAGTAAGATTTTTAACATTTGCTTGTCTTTCTATACGATTGGTTAAACTAAAAAATCTTTTAGATATAGCATTAGCACCTATTGCTACTATTGTAGCAACTTCTTCCATACTATCTATATTGAATATACATTCCTTTCCTTTAAGTGTATATCCTATATTTTCAAGGTTGCCTACCATATTCTTTTGCTTATATAAATAATAAGGATTGTAGCCAGCATTTGTCAATGTACGATAGGAGTAATCTATCATCTTTGTAACATCTTCTGCATTACCCTTTTCGCCTTCGCCATCGCTTAATTTACTTGTACGTTTAACACTTAATGTATGAACTGTGATATTATCTGGATTAAGTTCAAGAGTATTTAACAGGCTCTTTTTAAATGTATTAAAACTTTCATTTTCTAGTCCAGCAATTAAATCCATATTGATAGAAAAATTGTATGGTAATGCCATATTATATGCATTAATTATATCTTGACTGGTATGTGCTCTACCGATTAATTTTAGTGTGCGATTAGAGAATGTTTGTGGGTTAATGCTAATACGTGTAACGCCATGCTTTTTTAATACATCTAATTTCTCTTTTGTGATAGTATCTGGTCGTCCTGCTTCAACAGTAAATTCACTCACTGGGTAAGTAATTTGAGTAAGTATACGATCTAATTGATCGGCACTTAACGATGTAGGTGTTCCACCGCCGATATATATAGATTTAACAATATAATTGCGTTGATTAATTATTTGTTTAGTAGCATCTAATTCCTTAAGTAAGGCATCAATATATGGTTCGACATATTGTTGACATTGACTGATAGGTGCAGATATAAAACTACAATAATAGCACTTGGTGGTACAAAAAGGAATATTAATGTAAAGGTCAACCAAGTTATCATTTATTTCAATACGTGACTGATTACGAGTTACTTCCATAACAACTTCTGCTTTTTGTGGTGAAACTCTAAAGGTTTTTATTAATTCGTTTTTTGCAAGCAATGAACTATTAAGTTCATTTTTAAGTTCATAAAAAAGTTTTGTTGGTCTTATACCAGTTAAACTTCCCCATGGCATGGTTTTGCCTGTTAATTGAACAAGCATATCATATAATGATATTTTTAAATAACGTTTGATATACTTATCGGCTTTAGTTAATTGTGACTTGGTCAAATTAACAGTGGCAGAATATTCTTTCGTATAATCACCAGTTATAGATATGGTATAACTTAATTGATCATTATTAAGTTGATAATTAATATTAAAATTTAAGTTTAAATTTTCTATTTCTTCTACAGGATAAAATAATTTAACCACAAGTAAAAGTTCATCATTAAATTTTTCATTATTACAAATTAATTGCATAACTACTCCTAGTGTGTGTCTTTATATAATTTAACAAAATTGTAAATTGAAGAATTGTTAAGTTGGCTTGTAACTTTATTATTAATAGAAATATTATAATAATCAAGTTGAGAATCAATATCTATAATATTAAGTTGACTTAAAACTTGAGTAACGAATATAAATTGATTAAATTTAAGATTCTTGTAGCCACTATTAAATTTAATAAGATTAAAGTATTCTTGTTCGGAATACGAATGTTGTTCTTTTGCATTAGTTATTTTTATTGCAGAGTGATAATATCCAAATTCTTTTCTAGAACAATCTAAAGTTGTAAGCATATTATCATCATGATTAATTGAACATAAATAAATGTTTGATTTAAAACCTAAAAGATAATCTTTATTAATAATATCGTCTAAAAATATAACATTATTAAAATTAGAAAAATTAAGTGTAGATTTTGCCATAAATAATAATGTATTAGAACCGGTGTAATCTTTTACCGAATATGATTCATAATTAATAATATGGCTAGAAAAATGTTCAATAGCAAACTTATATGATTCAAACGAATTGGTAACAATTAGTGTACCAAAATTACTATGCATAATAGATTCAATATCATTAACATTTATATTAACAATATTGTTATATTCCCTATATGAAGGCGAAATTAACTGTTTTGCATAATACCCTAATACTACATCTTTTCTTACTGATGTAGATAATTTTTCAAACATTAAGTTTTTAATAATTCCCTTTAATCTTTCACGATTATTATATGTTTCTATGTTAATGTCCAATATCACATTTTTATTACAATTGGTCAAAAGAGAATCATAATATTCACTTAAATTAAAAGTCATTATTTCTAATTTGTCAGTACGAATTTTTATGTAGTTGGGATAATTTTTTAACCTTTCTGGTTTAATATTATTAAAGGTATACATAAAAACTGGTTTTTCATTACCGAAACCGAAAGGTTCTAGTACTTGAAGTGATTTAACATAGTCAATAGTAACATCTTCTTTATTAAGATTAAAATCATAATACTTAACAGGTTCGAAATAAGAATCATCATATGTATTTTTAATATTATCATTTAGACGTTGTTTGAACAATTCTAAATTAGACTCTTCAATAGTTAAACCGCCTGCTCCACTATGTCCACCAAATTTAACTAAAATATCGCTACACTTTGTTAATTCTTTAAATATATCAATGCCTGGTAAACTTCTTATACTACCCTTATATACATTATCTACTTTAGTAAGTAGACAGACTGGTCTATTATATTTTTCTGTAAGTTTAGCACATATAATACCTAGCACTCCAGCATGCCATGATTGAGAGTATAGTACAATGGCACGCATATCGGATATACATTGATTTTTTAGTTGGTTAATGCAATCTTCATATATGCTATTACCTGCTTCAATACGTTGATTATTTTGTTGTTCGAGCAAGGTTAATATTTCTAAAATTTCAGTAGGATTTTTTTCAATAAATAATTTAAATGCTACAGTTGCATCTCCCATACGTCCTGCTGTATTAAGTTTTGGAGCAATTTTAAATGCAATATCAGAAGACGACAATTCTTTTATTTTTAAATTTTCTATTAATTGAAGTACTCCGACTGGCAGACTATTAGCATTAGCAAGTCCATGCTTTACAATTGCTCTATTCTCGGATTTAAGCGGAACAATATCAGCAACAGTTGCTAATGCGGCAATACTAGTGTATTTTAGTGCTTCGTTAAGTCCTGATAATGCTTGAATTACTTTTAATGCAACTCCAGCACCACAAAGTTCCTTGAATGGATAATCACTTTGTAGTTTAGGGTCTACGCAAATACAATCTGGTATAATTTCGGGTATTTCGTGGTGATCAGTGACAACAATGTCTATACCAAGAGATTTAATATATTCTACTTCTTTATAGCAAGAAATACCACAGTCTACTGTGATAATAAATTGTGGGGCAAATTTCTCCACTATTTTATTAACTGTATCAATTGTCAGTCCGTAGCCATCAGCAAATCTATTGGGTAAAAAGTAATCTACTTTTTTACCTATACTTTCAAAGTATTTATATAGTATGGCTGTTGAACATATACCATCGGTGTCATAATCTCCTACAATAAGTATCTTTTTATTATCTTTTACAGCCTGTTGAATTGCTGATACTGCAGAAGCCATACCTGATAGTTGAAATGGATTATAAAACTGGTTAATACTAGAATTAAGAAATTGGTCTATATCTGTTTTGTTGGTTATACCACGTGAAAAAAGAATTTTAATTACTTCATTAGAAACATTAAATTCTTTGGCTAGATTATTAACTAGTTTGTTATTAAATTTTATATCATTTAATCTATTAATAAATTTCATTAATTTTTACACTTTTAATTAAATTAAAAAACAAAAGCCCCTACAATATGTGAAGGGGTTTTTGAATTAAACAACGATTTTGTCGTCTGGGTTATCTGTATTATTTTTCTTTAATTTATTCTTTTCATCGGCAATACGTTTTTGCAAACGTTTATCTTTATCTTTCTTATAGATAAATGACCAAATTGAGCCAGAAATAAACATTGAAGAATAAGTACCAGCGAATAATCCAATAATGATTGGGAATAAGAATTCTCTAATTGAAGATACGCCGATAATTGCAAGCAATGCAACAGATAATATTGTTGTTAGAGAAGTATAAATGGTACGTGTAAGAGTTTGTTTGATAGAAATATCAAGCATTTCTGCGTTGGTGGTCTTTCTATATTCTTCTTTACGTAAATTCTCTCTAATACGATCAAAAATAACAATAGTGTTATTGATTGAGTAACCTATAATTGTAATTAATGCTGCGATAAATGAAGAATTAATCTGAATACGGCATATTATAACCATAGCACACATAATTAACACATCATGTAGCAAGGCTACTATAGCAGCAATACCGCTAGCAAATTCGAATCTAATTGCAATATAAATAAGCATTAATACTGTAGCAATAGAAACTGCAAGTAAAGCATTTTTAACAAGGCTAGAACTTGCACTAGCACCTATACGTTGACTATCTTCAACTTTAAAGTTAGCGATAGCATCATCAGGATTAATTTTTGCTATAATATCATCTTTTATATCAGACAATATTTCAGTCATTTGAGTTTCATTTTTGCCTTTTAGATCTTGGAATTTAATAGATATGGCGGCTTCATCATTAGTACCTTCTTTTTGTAAACTATAGTTAGTGATACCATGATCTTTTATAATTTTCTCTAAATCAGACTTGTATTGATTATATTCGTTATTGGTAATATCTGTACCAAAGTTAATTTTTATAATTGTACCGCCGGTAAAATCTATACCTAAATTAAATCCAATGCAAGCAAACACAATTATGGCAACTAGTATAAGAACTAGTGGAACAGCAAAGTAATATTTCCAATTCTTTGCTATATTAAAATCTTTCTTTAAGAACTCTTTGTATTTGTTTGATAAGGAAGTCTTTTTATTGGAATTAGACATTTTTAACCTCCTTAACTTCTTCTTTATTAGTATCTTCTTTTACTTTGATTACTTCAGTGGTTGCTGTCTTATTAAGGTCAACACCTTTAGTAAGTCCATAGGCTTTATAATTGGTGCAATTAATATCAAGTGCGATATTAATAAATCCACGAGTAACAACAAGAGTCGTAAACATAGATACTACCATACTAATAAGCAATGTATATGCAAATCCCCTAATAGCACCTGTACCCAACCATGCAAGTACGATAGCAGCAATTATTGTAGTAATGTTACTATCTAAAACTGCTATAGATGCACGTTTAAAACCTGATTTAACACTTGCCGGTATTTTCTTTCCTGATTTACATTCTTCTTTAATACGTTCGAAAATAACAATATTGCCGTCAACTGCCATACCTAAACCAAGTATAATACCTGCAACACCTGGTAATGTAAGTTGAACAAATGGTAATACTGAAAGTAAGAACATAAGGATAATTGCATAGAATATTAAAGATAAGTTGGCAATTAATCCCAAATTTTTATAAATGATAAACATAAATGCAAATATTAATATTAAACCAACTAGTCCAGCAATAATACTTAAGGTTAATGCATCTTCACCAAGTGTGGCTGTAATAACATTCTTTTCACTTAATGATAAATCAACTGAATAAGTACCACTTAATATTTTTGTAGCATATGCTTCTGCTTCTGATTGTGTGTTCATTCCACCAGAAATAAATGTTTTTCCACCAGAAATAACTTCTTTTACTGTAGGAGAACTAAATAATTCCCCGCCTAAATAAATATACAATGGACTTTGGTTAGTAGCAAGTTCGCTAGTTAAATTATAGAACTTTGTAGCACCTGCAGTGGTAAATGTAATACTAACACCATGTTGATTGTTTTTAGAATCATATTGATATTCTGCACTCTTAATATCTTTACCAGTTAATACCGCTTCGGCAGTATCAGATTTTTCTTTCTTAAATTCCAATTTGGCAGGTTCGCCAATTAAATCTAATACTTTATCAGGGTCATCTACATCTGGTACTTCAATTCTAATTTGACTATTACCTTGTTTAATAATAGTTGCTTCAGGATAATCGGCAGTGATTAAATTGGTCAGTCTAGATATAGTAGCATCAATTTGATCATCAAGTGAACCTTCACTTTCACTGGATTTCTTACAATCGTATACTGCCATAACTCCGCCTTTTAAATCCAAGCCAAGTTGAATGCCTTTTGCAAAACCATTATAAGTATAATAGGTAAAAGGAATGTCAAAACTGAAAATTGTTAAAACAAGTCCTATTAATGCAACAATACCGATAAGTATAAAATTACGGATTGCTCTTTTCTTTTTCATTACTTTGTTTACTCCTTAAAAGTTGCTGAAATTATTATATATAAATATATAATATAAGTCAAACATAATCGTTTAAATTGTTCCCAGATAAATGAAAATAATAACACTAAATATTTACTAAATAAAAAAAGACTAGAAAATTTATCTAGTCATTGTAATTTTTACATATTTTTCCTATTAAAAAACGAAAAATATATTTAATTATTTATAATTAATTACGAATTACGAATTTTTTTGTTTACAGCAAAAATACCACATAATCCGCCTATTAACATGGCAAATCCCATATCAATAAACAAACTTGCATCTAAAGAAAATGTATTGCCAAGTATGCTAAAAATTAAATAAGCCAAGGCTGTATATACTAATCCTATAAGAATGCCAGTTACTAGTCCTTTTTGTTGGACTTTTTTAAGTGTAAGATAGCACCCTATAAAAATGCTTAATATCTTGATAAATTGATTAATAGGCATAATAAAATTGTCTGGAATATTGGTAAGTTTGATTATTACAGCAAATAGTAAAATTAAGATAAGTGTAATAGAAACTGCAATACCAGAACCTTTTAATACACTAGACAATACCACAAGATTATTTCTATTATGTTTTGTCATATTCACCTTCCAAGTTAATGTTATTATACAATATGTACAAGCACTTTAACTTATGACAAAAATTGATAATTATAAGTTATATTTATTAATAATTTATCTAAAATTATGTATTATGCAAAAAATAAAAAATCGCCTATTTGTAGGCGGTTTTTTAATATGCATAGTACTACTTTGTTTCTTTTTTAGCAGTAGTCTTTTTTGTATTTGAAGTCTTGGTTGATTTTGTAGATTTAGTAGTTTTTGGTTTATTGTCAACAGTCTCTACTTTTTCTTCTGCAGGACTTTCAACAACAGGTTCTACTACTTCTTCTTTGCTTTCTTTTTCTTTTTCAGCAAGTTGTTTTTCAAGTTCTTCAAATTTCTTTTCACTTTCAGATTTTGTTTCTTTCTTTTCAGTATCAACTGGTAGACCATTTTCGTCTAAAGTTACTTCTTCTTTTTCGTCAATACCATATACAGCATTGATATGAATATTCATATAAGAAACTTTCTTATCTTCTCCAGTTTCGATAAGCAATATCTTACCATCTGTAGTTTCGGTAATTTTTAATACTTTACCATATAGACCATAATAAGTCTTAATTTTTGCACCCGGAATAACCTTTTTAAGAAGTTCGTTCCTATAAGTGTCTTCTTTTTTACGGCGATTGAATGAAATAAACATTAATACAACTAATGCAACAACTAATACAATCAACAAACCATATTTTGAAAAGAAATTAGTGTTATTTAATAAACTTAACATAATATACTCCTATAATTTATTCTTTGTGATTATAACAAATATATAATTTTTTAACAATGAAATATTTGTTATATTTGGTTATTTTTTGTAATAAATCTAAATTTTGTAATTTTTTAAATATTCTTCTTTAAACTCTTTTAGTAGTTTAAAATTTATCTCCCAATCAGTAAACTCAAAGTTTATTTCTTCTAATTGTTTTATTCTATCTTCTCTAATTGCTTGTTTAATTTCTTCCATAAGGTTGGTTAAAAAGTGAATATTATGTATGCTTAATAATCTAGCACCTAATATTTCTCCAGCATTAATCAAATGTCTGATATATGCTCTAGTATAGTTTTTACAAGCGTAGCAATCACAAGTTTCGTCAATTGGTCTAAAGTCTTCTTTATATTCGCCATTACGAACTACAAGTTTACCAGTACGAGTAAAAGCAGTACCATTACGAGCGATACGTGTAGGCAATACGCAGTCAAACATATCAATACCACGTTCGACACCTTCTAAAATACAGTCAGGACTACCTACTCCCATAAGATATCTAGGAACATGCGTAGGATAATATGGATACATAGCGTCCATCATATCGTACATGATATTTTTTGGTTCGCCAACAGATAATCCGCCTATAGCAACACCATATTTAACATATGGTAAAACTCTTTGAACGGCTTCAATACGCAAGTCTTTATAGAAATTACCTTGAATGATTGGGAACAATGCTTGGTTATCATTCTTGTGATATTTATAACATCTGTCTAGCCAATTCATGGTACGTTCTAGTGCTTTTTCACTATGTTTTCTGTCTGTGCCATAAGTTGTACATTCATCAAATGCCATAATAATATCTGCACCCAAGGCTTCTTGTATTTCCATATCTTTTTCAGGAGTGATATAGTGTTTTGAACCATTAAGGTGTGATCTAAACTCTACGCCATCATCACTAATTTTTCTTAAATCAGATAGAGAAAATACTTGGAAACCACCACTATCTGTAAGTATAGGTCTATCCCAATTCATAAATTTATGTAATCCACCAGCCTTTTTTACAATCTCATGCCCTGGTCTTAAATATAAGTGATATGTATTACTTAAGATTATTTGGGCTTTATTCTCTTTTAATTCTTCTGGAGTAAGACTTTTTACAGTGGCTTGTGTACCTACTGGCATAAATACTGGAGTTTCAATAACTCCATGTGGTGTGGTAAATTTACCTATTCTAGCGCCACTTCTAGGGTCTTGCTTTATTGTTTCAAAACTAAATTTGTCCATAATGTTCCTTTTTATAAATGTTATTAAAGTCAAAAGAAAAATCACATTAACTTTATAATTTACTTTTGACTAATTTTTAATTCTGCACAAGACAGAACTTAAATAAGCAAAGTTGCGTCTCCAAAACTGTAGAATCTATACTTTTCTTTTACTGCTGTATTGTACATATTAAGAGTGTTTTCAATACCTAAAAAGGCACTTACTAACATAATTAATGTGCTTTCTGGCAAGTGAAAATTAGTGATTATTCCGTCAACAATTTTGAATTGATAGCCGGGGTAAATAAAAATATTGGTATCTTCTTTACATTCACGCATTTCGCCATATTTTGTAGCCACACTCTCTAGAGTACGTATACTTGTAGTACCTACAGCAATAACTCTCCTACCTTCAGCCTTTGCTTTATTGATAATATCTGCGGCTTCTTTAGTAACTTCATAATGTTCGGTATGCATATCGTGGTTAAGAATATTATCTTCACTAACTGGTCTAAAAGTACCAAGTCCTACATGCAGTAATACTTCAACAATAATTACACCTTTTTCTTTAATTTTCTCTAGTAATTCTTTTGTAAAATGCAAACCTGCAGTTGGTGCTGCACTACTACCATCATATTTAGAATAAACTGTATTATAACGTTCCTTATTAGCACATTTTTGTTTGATATAATGTGGCAATGGCATTTCGCCTATGCGATTAAGTATTTCTTCAAATATACCATCAAACTTAAATGAAATATTACAATTGCCAAAATCATTGATTTGTGTAACTACACATTTAAGTTCGTCACTAAATGAAACTTCAGTACCTACTTTAACACGTTTAACTGGTTTAATTAAAACTTCCCAATCTGTAAGATTTTTACGTTTTAATAATAAAACTTCAATTTTTGCACCTGTATCAACTTTAGTACCATACAATCTTGCTGGTATTACTTTTGTGTTATTAACAACAAGTACGTCACCTGCTTTTAAATAATCAATAACATCTCTAAATATTTTGTGCTCCATAACACCAGTTTCTTTATGGTATACCAATAATCTAGAACTATCTCTAGGTTCGGCTGGAGTCTGGGCAATTAATTCTTCTGGTAAATCATAATAATAAGTTTTTTTATTGTAAATATCCATTATTCTTCTTCCTTATTTACAAACATATCTATATATTTTTGACGATTAGCATTAATAGGTTTGCCTAAATGTTTATAAGCATTAGGCAATGCAATACGTCCACGTGGTGTGCGAGCAATGAATCCTAATTGGATTAGATATGGTTCGTATACATCTTCAATAGTATTGGACTCTTCTCCAGTGGCAGCACTTAATGTATCTAGTCCAACTGGGCCACCTTGGAATTTATCTATTATGGTTAATAATAATTTTCTATCGGTATAATCTAGTCCTAATTCGTCTACTTCAAGCATCTCTAATGCATCTTTACATAGTTGTAAATTAATAATACCTTCGCCTTTAATTTCGGCATAATCTCTTACACGTTTAAGAAATCTATTGGCTATACGTGGAGTGCCACGACTCCTCAATGCAAGTTCGGTACATGCTTGGTCGTCAATTTTTATATTAAGAATTTTGGCCGAGCGCAAAATAATGCGGCTTAATTCTTCTTTAGAATACATCTCTAATCTACATACAACACCAAAACGATCACGTAATGGTCCAGTAAGCATACCTGCTTTTGTAGTAGCACCAATTAAAGTAAATGGTTGTAATTTAAGACGCATTGTCCTAGCACTTGGACCTTTACCTAATATAAAATCTAATGCATAATCTTCCATAGCAGGATACAATACTTCTTCTACTGATCTACTTAATCTATGGATTTCGTCAATAAATAATACATCATTTTTATTAAGGTTGGTTAATATACTAGCCAAGTCAGCAACTTTTTCAATTGCTGGTCCACTAGTAATTTTTAAACTACTACCAAGTTCATTGGCAATAATATGACTTAATGTGGTTTTACCTAGTCCTGGTGGTCCATATAATAATACGTGATCAAGAGATTCACCACGTTTTTTTGCTGCTTGAATGTAAATATTAAGTTGATTTTTAACTTTTTCTTGTCCTACATAGTCATCCATAGTTGTGGGACGAAGTGTATTTTCTACATCTTCATCTTCCATATTTCTGGTGCTAGTAATAAATCTATCGTCTTCCATGGCACTCCTAATTCATATTTCTCAATGCTTTTTGAATAATAACTTCGGTAGTATCGTCTGGCAATGCTACTTTTTTGATAAGTTTAAGTGCATCAAATTTACTTAATCCCATGTTAACTAAAAGTTCACATGCTTCGTCACAGGCAGATGAAGAAAAATCTGTATAAGCAATCCCATCAATTAATGGTAAACTTAAATCGCCTAACTTACATTTAAGTTCAACAATAATACGCTCGGCTGTTTTCTTTCCTACACCTTTTGCTTGTGATAAGGTTTTTACATCGCCAGAAGTAATACAATTAATTAAATTATTAATGCTTAAGGAACTTAAAATAACTAGTGCCATCTTTGGACCTACTCCTGATACGGTAATAAGTTCAAGAAACATATTTTTTTCTTCTTTACTTAAGAATCCAAATAATTGCATAGCATCTTCTCTAACTTGAAGATAAGTATATACTTTAGCCATTTCTCCTACACTTGGTAGATTGGACAAAGTGTTATTAGAAACATATATTTCATAACCAACGCCATTGCAGTCTATTACTACATATTGCTCGGTTTTTTCATCAACAATTCCGCTTATAAATGAATACATAATTATCCTTTTTAATAAAACTCTTATTAAATTTCAATACATATTGAGTATACTATAAATCTAGCAAAAACAAAAACTATTTAATGTCAGTATTAGACAAAATTAAATTAGTTTGACTATGGCATAGTGCTACTGCTAATGCATCTGCCGCATCATCTGGTTTAGGAATTTTGTTAAGGTTAAGTATTGCTTTAACCATATACTGAACTTGTTGCTTTTCTGCTCTACCATTACCAGTAAGTGCTTGTTTAATTTGGAGTGGTGTGTATTCGTACAATTTATCTGCACCCATAAATTTAGTAGCAGCGAGTACTGTAACACCCCTAGCCATAGCAACATTAATTACTGTCTTTTGGTTGGTGTGATAGAAAAGTTCTTCTATAGCAAAATGGTCAGGTTT
>SAMEA104315432__coassemble_397_pt1 | contig 22122 bp, 20 predicted proteins | sample SAMEA104315432__metabat2_high_PE_031 | metagenome-assembled genome bin SAMEA104315432 (sample SAMEA104315432) | gut metagenome | biome: Monkey gut; feature: monkey-associated habitat; material: faeces | place: China | collected 2013
AGGCGAGGGTCGGGGGTTCGAATCCCTTCTGGCGTACCATTTTATGGTGGATATAGTTCAGTTGGCTAGAACGCTAGATTGTGGCTCTAGAGGTCGTGGGTTCAAGTCCCACTATTCACCCCATTATTTTTAAATTTTAATTATAACCGTTGGGGTGTAGCCAAGCGGCTTAAGGCACGAGACTTTGACTCTCGCATTTCGTAGGTTCAAATCCTGCCACCCCAGCCAATTTATTTTTATGGCCCATTAGCTCAGTAGGTAGAGCACATGACTTTTAATCATGGTGTCCCGAGTTCGACTCTCGGATGGGTCACCAATATGCGGACGTGGCGGAATTGGCAGACGCGCTAGACTTAGGCTCTAGTTGGAGACAGTGGGGGTTCAAGTCCCTTCGTCCGCACCAAAGTAAGGAATCATGATATCATGGTTCTTTTTTGTTTTATTATATTTTGTGATTATAACTATAATCATAGTAGTATGCTGATGTTAATAACATATACTTAATATAGTTATTTTGAAATATATTCTTTGTTTTTTATATTGTTTATAATTATATATTATTTAATATAATTAATTAATAAATAACTAATATTAACCAAAATACTTAAATTAGCATAAAATGGTTAAGTGTAATTTTATCGTAAAAATTAATTACTATTTATTAAGTTTTGGGTTGATTGTTTTTGTTTTTAGTGTTATAATCCATTGCTATTGAAAGAAAAGGGGAAAGTCATGACTTGGTTTGTTGATTTGTTAAGCAAAACCGAACCAGTGACACAGGTAATAGTCTCTTTGGCAGTGATGTTAACATTTGGATTTTTGTTAACTCGAATTACCAAACTTGCCAAGTTACCTAATGTTACTGGATATATTTTAGCAGGTATAATTATAGGACCATATTGTCTTAATTTAGTTCCTGCCAATATAATTGGTAATCTAGATTTTATATCTGATATTGCACTTGCATTTATTGCTTTTAGTGTTGGAGAATTCTTTAAACTAGATACTTTAAAAAAGAGTGGTGTAAAGATAATTGTACTTACTATTTTTGAAGCACTTATGGCTTCTATAGTAGTATTTATAGTAATGTATGCAATATTACATATGAGTTTATCGTTCTCTATAGTACTTGCGGCACTTGCTTCTGCTACTGCTCCAGCATCTACTATTATGACTATACGTCAAACTAAATCAAAAGGTGATTTTGTAGATACATTATTACAAGTTGTCGCACTTGATGATGTAGTAAGTCTGGTTGCTTATAGTGTTGCAATATCTGTTGCTTTAGCGTCAATAGGTGGTAATGGCTTTAGTTTTAATGTTATTGTATTACCAATACTTAAGAATCTAGCGTGTTTAGTTATAGGTGCAGGTTTTGGTTTTATATTGGCTATGCTTATGAAAGTTAAACATAGTTCGGATAACAGATTAATTATTGTTATCTGTGTATTATTCTTATTCTGTGCCATAGGCTCTTTGCTTAATGTATCACCATTGCTTGGCTGTATGATAATAGGTACTGTATATATTAATGTTACTAAAGATGAAAAACTATTTTTACAAGTTAACTATTTTAGTCCGCCAATACTTTTATTATTCTTTGTAAGTTCGGGTTTGAAATTTAATTTTTCATCACTATTTGCAGGTTCTAGTGTAATATCTACAATACCATTATGGTCAATAGGCTTAATATATTTCTTTGTAAGAATTGTGGGTAAATACCTAGGAGCATATTTGGGGTGTTTGACGATAAAGAAAAAGAAAGAAGTACGTAATTATTTAGGTCTAGCATTAATACCACAAGCAGGTGTAGCGATTGGTCTTGCTGCTTTGGGTGCAAGAACTTTAGGGGGTACTGTAGGTGATGCATTGCAGACGATTATTCTAGCATCAAGCGTTCTATATGAAATGGTAGGACCTGCATGTGCAAAACTTTCTTTGTATTTATCTAAATCATATTCTAATAAATTGGAAGATATTGTGGATGTTGAAGAAGTTAAACCTGACGGACAAGAGAAGTCTGCAGCCGAATTATTGATTGAACGTATTCAAGCAATTGAAAAGGCTAATCAACAGAATATTCCACAAGAGACAAAGGAAGAAGAAGCCTTTACCGAAGCGGGTGAAGAAACTGAATTAGAGATGTACTTTAACGATTTTAGAAATCGTAATATTAGAAGAAGATTTTAAAGGAGAATAATATGAATATAATTGATCCATTATCAAAAGTTATGGGTGTATGGGCTGCCACCATCACTATAGGTTCTATATTTTTAAGATTGTTTTTATCAACTTTGCTTTCTGCAATTCTTGGTTGCGAAAGAGCAAGTAAACGTCATTCTGCTGGTTTAAGAACATTTATGGTTGTTTCACTAGCATCTACTATTGCAGGTATGGTTGATATGTTTTTAATTGAAACATACAATATAAAATTTGCATTTATTTCTGTAGCGGTTGTTGTTGCAGTTGCTTCATTAAGTAACAACTCTGTTATTTTCTCTGCAAAGAGTCAAATTAAAGGTTTAACAACAGCAGTTAGTTTATGGGCTTGCGGAATTATAGGTTTGTGTATAGGTTTAGGCTTCTACATGGTTGCGATTATTGGCTTTGTAATTTTATTATTTAGTTTGTCTTTGCTACCACGTGTAGAATTGTATTTAAAGAATCGTTCTAATCACTTTGAAATTCATCTAGAATTGGATAACAAAAGTAATTTACCACGTTTTATGACTACAATTAGAGAGTTGGGACTTCGTATTGACGAAATTGAACTTAACTCTGCTTACTTAAATTCTGGCTTAAGTGTATATAGTATTTGTTTAACTATTATCAGTCCAGAACTTAAAAAGTACAAAACTCATACCGAAATTATTGCTGCAATTCAATCTTTAGAATATGTTAATCATATTGAAGAAATGAAATAATTATAAAAAAGAACTCTTAAAAATATTTAAAGGGTTCTTTTTTAATTAATAAGTGTTTCTATAGCAATTATAAGAATTGTTTTTGTATAAAATGAGAAAAATAAATGCAAAATTTTAAAATATATGGTATAGTCTAATATATTAATAAAAAAGGAAATATTATGGCAACTGAAGAAAATTTTTTATGTAAGCAAATAAAGGCCTTGGCAAAGGCTATAGTAAACGTTTTATTTCATGAAGATGAATATCATTATGTTTTACCTGAAGATGGTAATTATAATGACTATGATAATTTGTATATCAGAATTATGGATTTGATGAATAACCATGAATATAACCAAGCAGAAGATATATTGTTTGATAGTATTGATGGTCGTAATCCAGTATTTATGAAAATGGCATTTAGTTTTTATGAAAAAATGGCTTTAATAGACGAAAAAGAATTGAAAGAACACAACTTTAGTGTTGAAGAAGTAGAACAAGGCTTTTTAGATGTGTTAAGAATGTACAACATTAAAGTAGAAAAAGAAGAAAAGAGTGAATAATAATGAATTTGGACAGATTAACCAAGCAAGTTGTACGCATTGTAAAAAATGCTAGCAAGTTGTATCATAATCAGAAGTTTTTTGAAGTAGTCGAACGTCATAAATATGAACGTGATGATGTCACCAATAACGATATCTTAACTCAAGCATATCTAGAAAAGAAATTACTTAAATTGATTCCTAATAGTAGTTTTGTAGGAGAAGAAGGTAGTTCGGGTAGTGAAGAAGATGATGGTTATGTTTGGATAATTGATCCTATTGATGGTACTCAAAATTATAAAAAAGGTATACCACTTTATGGTACACAATTGGCTTTACAATACAATAGAAAGACAATTTTAAGTGTTATATACTTTCCAGTAAATAGACAGATGTATGTTGCTACCCCTAGTGGTTCTACACTTAATGGACAACCAATAAAAGTATCTAGCGAGACCGATCTTAAGTGGTCAAGTGCATGTATATGTAATTATCGTTGGTATATAGAGATTGAAGATAAGTATAAGATAGAACATAAACTTGTTTCTACGTTAAAAACAGTAAGATTGTTGGGTTGTTCGGCACTTAATTATTCGTTATGTGCTTGTGGAAAAATGGAACTGGTGATAGTATTCGGTAATACGATTTGGGATTTGTACCCCGGTAAATATCTTATCGAATAGGCTGGTGGTATGGTATATTCAAATAATGATTTAAGTCTTCATATTGCTGGTAGTATAGATATGGTAGAAAAAGTACGAAAATTATTAGGAGTTTAACTCCTATTTTTTTATATATATTGTTAATGTAAATTATTTTGTGATAATAGTGATTATAAATAGATAAAATTATTTTGGAGTAAGAATACTATCATTAATAATCATTTTTAATTTATATTCGAGATATATAATACAGACTTATATTTTGTGATTAAAAGCCTTATTATGGGGATATTTTTGTTATGGGGATATTTTTGAGAAATACATATTAATTATTTGCAACAAACACTTAATTAATATATACTTTATATGTATATATTAAATTAATGGAGATATGAGTTTATGGATAAAAAAACAATTAAAGATATTGATGTATATAATAAAAAAGTATTATTAAGAGTAGACTTTAATGTTCCTATTAAAGATGGGGTTATTACTGATGACAATCGTATTAAAGAAGAACTTCCTACTATTAAATATCTTCTAGAAAATGGTGCTGCAGTTATTATTATGAGTCACTTGGGAAGACCAGAAGGACAAGTAAATTTAAAATATAGTTTGTTGCCCACTGTAGAAAGATTGTCTCAATACCTAGGTATACAAGTTAAATTTGCCAAAGATTGTATTGGTAAAGAAGCCGTAGAAATGGCTAAAGAATTAAAGAGTGGTGAAGTGCTAGTATTAGAGAATTTACGTTTCTATGCTGAAGAAGAAGCCAATGATAAAGCATTCTGTGAAAAATTAGCAAAATTGGCTGATGTTTATGTTGATGATGCTTTCGGTACTGCTCATAGAAAACATGCTTCTACTTATGGTGTTGCAAAACTATTACCTAATGCGGTAGGATTTTTGATTGAAAAAGAATTAAGTATGATAGTAGATACTATTAACGAACCTAAACGTCCTTTTGTTGGTATTTTGGGTGGCGCAAAAGTTAGTGATAAACTTACTATTGTAGAAAGTTTAATTAATAAAGTTGACACCTTAATTGTGGGTGGCGCTATGTCTTATACTTTTCTTATGGCTGAAAATTATAATACAGGAGATAGCCGTGTAGAAAAAGAAATGGTAGACGAAGCAAAACGTTTGTTGGAATTAGCGAAAGAAAAAGGTGTACAATTACTTTTGCCTGTAGACCATGTTGTTGCCAATAATTTTGACAATCCTACTATTATAAAAAATACTGTTGATGCTAATGTCCCTAATGGTTTTATGGGTATGGATATAGGTAAACGTACAATTAAATTGTATAAACGTGCTATTAAAGAAGCCAAAACTATTGTTTGGAATGGCCCAATGGGTGTGTTTGAAAATAAGAATTTTGAAAATGGTACAAAAGCAGTTGCCAAGGCTATGGCAAAATCAAAAGCAACTACAATAGTTGGTGGCGGAGATAGTGCTGCTGCAGTTATTAAATTCAAGTATGCTAAAAAGATGACCCATATTTCTACTGGTGGTGGTGCTAGTCTAAAATTGTTTGAAGGTAAAGTATTGCCAGCCGTAGATGTTATTGAAAATAAATAGTCCATTTTTAATTAAAGTGTTTTTTAAGGGAGTGTAGTATGAAGTATTTAATAGGTAACCATAAAATGAATCTTAATAAGAAACAATTAACAAAGTATTTTAAAGATTTGAAAAAAATAGCAAAACAAAGTGACAATTATGTCGGTGTATGTGTGCCTAGTGTATATTTAGATTTAGCATCAAAAATGTGCAAGCATACTAAAATACATTATGGTGTACAAAATATGTATTGTGAACCTAGTGGAGCATATACTGGTGAAGTTAGTGCCAATATGTTAAAGGATTTTGACACAGAATTGGTTATTTTGGGACATAGCGAAAGACGTAACATCTTTGGCGAAACAGATGAATTAATCAATAAAAAAGTGTTGTTTGCTTTATCAAATGGATTAACTCCTATAATGTGTATAGGCGAGACCAAGGAACAACGTGAAAATAAAGAGACAAATAAAGTATTAAAGAAACAACTTGTTAATGGTTTAAAAGGTGTAGAAAAGGAACAACTTAAAAATATGCTGTTTGCATACGAGCCTGTATGGGCTATAGGTACAGGTGTTAGCGCGACAAAAGAAGATGCCGAAAAGACTATAAAGCATATAAAAGAAACTATTGCTAAATTGTATGAACTAGAAAGTTTAGATGGTATAGTTGTACTATATGGTGGTAGTTTAAATAGTAAAAATGTTAATGATATACTTAATCAGCCACATATTGATGGAGGATTAATAGGTGGTGCTAGTCTTAAAGTAGAAGAATTTAAAAAATTAATTGCTTATAAGGGCTAGTTATAAATAATTATTGACTTTATAATGATAATAAGTTACAATTATAATAGAAATATGGCTAAAACATTAGAAAATCTTTTTTAAGAAGGGTGATTGATATGGTAGGGATAATGTTAAATATGTTTAGTGCAATGTGGAATAAGTTTTATAGTGCATTGCGTGGTTTGCCAGGATATGTTAAAGGTATAATTATATTTGCTATAGTTATGTCAGCATTGGTATGCTTTATATTTGCGGTTAAGGGAAGCAAAAAAGACAAATTTGTTAAAAATTGGTTTTTGTTTTTTGTATGCATTCTTTTGACTATCGTTGGCGTAGTATTTTGCATTATAATGTAATAATTGTTTAATAATTAAAAACACGCATTGTTGTTGCGTGTTTTTTTTGTTTGTGTATTAATGCAAAATTAAATATTACATTATAATTATCAATTAATTTCAATATGACATAATGATTAAGAGTATAGTTGCTATTTATGCTGATATAATGTTAAGTACTATGTTATTTTCTTTGATTATGTATGTATAGTAATAAATATTCAAACAATTTTTCATTAATACAAGAATATTGTGTAACAATAGAGTATTTTTATTAGGTACGCAAGAATAATGCGTAAGAATGAAGCATTTTCTTATTCAATAAAGTAGACTAAAAAAATCTACTATGTTATACTTAATAAGTCAAAATGTGAAATTTTTAAAAATATTATTGGAGGCTGTATGTTTAACCTATTGAATTTACTATTAGATGACGTTGCAAAACCTATACCTGATTGGATTAGTAAATCATTCCCTATAATTCAGACTATATTAATTGTATTAATATCTCTTGCTGCTGTTGCTATTATAGTTGCTGTACTTATGACTACATCTAACCCAGAAAGTGGCAATAACGTAATTACAGGTACTAATGACAGTTATTATATGCAACATAAGGGCGGAAGTAGAGAAGGTAGACTTAAAAAGACTATAGTTATTTGTGCCATTGTTATTTTTGTTTTAACCTTACTATATTTCATCTCATTTGGTATTTATACTGGATTTAAGGTTGATTAATATTTTAATAAAGGCTCTTAATTATTTAGGAGTCTTTTTAAATATTTAAACATAAAAATTAAACATATATTATATTAGGAAAGAATTAATGGATAAAAACAAAATATTAAAACAAATTGAAGTTAATAAACTTATAGATTTAGATTATGAATTTATTATTGCACAATTATGTGTGCTTAATAATCGTACTTTTGACGAAATGAAAAATGCATTGGATCAACTTATTATGGACGGTTCTATTAAACTTAAATCAAAAGACACTCCACAGATGCCTTATGCCAACAATAAGCCTAGTCAAGATTTAATTGACCAAGCCGAAGATATGCTACATAGAAAAGATAAGAAGTATAATTCAAAGATGAAAAGTTTTAAGTTGCAGGGTAGACTACAAGGCACTAAAAGTGACTTCGCTTTTTTAATACCTTTTGATTCTTCATATGAAGATGTGTTTATTGCTGGTAATAACTTAAATGGTGCTATTAATAATGATACTGTTGTTGTTGAAGTTAAAAGGACTAAAGAAGGTAGACGTCTTGAAGGTAAAGTTATTCAAATACTTGAACGTGGCAATGAACGTGTAGTAGGTAAAATTTATCTATCAAAAGGTAATGCTGTGGTTATGCCAGATGATGTTAAATTTGGTAAAGATATTGTAGTCCCTATTGCTAAAGTTATGAATGCTCATAACGGGGATAAAGTAGTAGTAAAAATAACCAGTTATGCCAATAAAAAGAATCCAACTGGCGAAGTAATAGAAGTATTGGGTGCTCCTAATGAGATAGAAACTGAAGTTAAAGCAATTATTAGAAGTTATGACCTTTATGAAGAATTCCCTAAAAAGGTTATGGACTATGCTGAAACTCTGCCTGATGAAGTAGATAAATCTAAATATCCTAATCGTAGAGATTTAACCGACATTAATTGCTTTACTATTGATGGCGAAGATAGTCGTGACCTAGATGATGCGGTTTCTATATCAAAAAATAGTGATGGTACATATAAATTAGGTGTACATATTGCCGATGTTGGTGAATATGTTAAATATAATAATGTATTAGATAAAGAAGCATTTAAACGTGGTACTAGTGTGTATTTCCCTAATTTAGTATTACCTATGCTTCCTAGAAAGTTAAGCAATGGTATATGTAGTCTTAACGAAAATGTAGATAGATTAGCACTATCTGTATTTATGGATATAGACAAAAATGGCGAAGTTAAAAAATATGATATAAGTGAAAGCATAATTAGAAGTAAAAAGAGATTTACATATACTACTGTTACTGCAATTCTAGAAGGTGACGAATATGAATGTGAACAAAACAAACCTTTTGTTAAAGATTTGTTATTAATGAACGAACTTAATCATATTCTTATAAAAATGCGTGAAAAACGTGGTGCTATTGATTTTGATATACCAGAAGTAAAGATTACTCTTAATGAGTTGGGCGATGTATTAGATGTTAAAAAAGCACCTAGAGATGATAGCCATAGACTAATTGAAAGTTTTATGGTGGCGGCTAATGAAACAGTTGCTACACATTATAAAGGTATAAAAGCACCATTTGTATATCGTATTCACGAAACTCCAGACAGCGAAAAAATGGCCAACTTTATAAGACTTGCAACAAGTATGGGAGTAAAAACCAATGTTAATCCAGACAATGTTACTCCTTTGGACTTACAAAAGATACTTTCACAAGTTAATGAGATGGATTGTAAATATATGCTTAATCGCATATGTTTAAGAAGTATGAAAAAGGCAAAGTATAGCCCAGATTGTATAGGACACTATGGTCTAGCAAGTGTTAAATATTGTCACTTTACTTCGCCTATTAGAAGATATCCAGACTTAACAATTCATCGTATTATTAAAGCAGATTTGCGTGGCGAACTTACGGGTAAATGTTTAACCGAACAACGTCAATTCGTTGTTGCAAGTTCTATGCATTCTTCTGATAGAGAACAATCAGCAGAGAAAGTTGAAAGAGATGTTGATGATCTATACAGAGTATTCTATATGAGTCATCATATAGGAGAAGAGTTTGAAGGTAAGATAAGTGGGGTTACCAATTTTGGTGTATTTGTCGAACTTGATAATACTGTAGAAGGTATGGTTAGGATATCTGATTTACCACGTGATAGTTATGAATATGATGCTAATGATTTTGTACTAAAAGGTGCAAAAGAAAAATTTGTTATAGGTAATACCATTAAGGTAAAATGCGTTAGAGCAGACATATTGGCTAGAGAAATTGACTTCGTTTTGGTATAGCAAAAATACCAATATATGCTTGGTTTATCAATTTTTGATGAAAAAACATTAAAAAACACGTGTTTTTTGTGTATTTTGTGTTAAAAATTTATAAAAATGGGTATTGTAATATTTTTAGTTTGTGGTATAATAAGTGTGTTGAAATCCCTTATTATATATAATGGTTTCCATTTTTTATGCCAAGTATATTTAAAAGTGGTCAGTCGATATATGTTAAGGAGAAAAAGATGAAGATTGTTTCAACCAACAGAAAGGCTTATCATGATTACTTTGTTGAAGATACTGTTGAAGCGGGCATAGTCTTATTGGGTAGCGAAGTTAAAAGCATAAGAGCGGGCAACTGCAATCTTAAGGATTCGTTTATCTTTATTGATAAAGATGAGGAGTTAATCTTAAAGAATATGTATGTTAAACCTTATGAAAAGGCTTCTGCATTTATACCTGATGAAAGACGTGACCATAAACTTCTTATGCACAAAAATGAAATTAGAAGACTTTTGAGTAAAGTAAGAGTTAAGGGTTATACTTTAATACCTATTCAACTTTATTTTAAAGGTTCACTAGTTAAGGTAGAAGTTGGTTTGTGCCGTGGTAAACAAAACTTTGACAAAAAAGATGCCCTTAAAGAAAAAGACATTAAACGCGATATGGATAGAGAGATTAAAAACTTTCGTAAATAAAAGTTATTAATTCCCATCTATGGGGGCGTAATGGTTTCGACGGGATTGTAAAGGTTAGGCTAAGCATATCACAGGCACGTCTGTGTAATAACGGAAAATTAAAATTTAAATGCAGAAAACAAAACTGTATTAGCCGCTGCTTAATTAGTCATGTGGCTTGTCCTAGTAGACAGTCCTACGGGTTTACATAGGGCATTAGTTAGTAGGGGACGAATTCAAACTCTTGCCTAGGGGATTGAATTTGTATTATTAGGCTAGTTCAGATTATATTTGTTAATTTTTTTAGTCTGAATTAAATTTTCAAATTAACTAAATATGTAGAAAGGTTTAAAATTTCTTTTTCGGACGCGGGTTCGACTCCCGCCGCTTCCACCAATATTATTATGGTGGGAATAAATTTTGGAGGATAAAATGTTAGAAGTATTAAATGTTATTCTTGATGTATTAGGAATTTTAGCAATTATATGCCTAGGTGCATTTGTTGTAGTTTTGATAGGTGACCTAATATTGTCAACTTTTGATGGACACGAAGGTGTGTTTTTTCACAAATCTAAAAAACAAAAATATGATGATCAAACAGCAGTTAATAATGCTCCACAATCCAACGAACCTACAGTTGTTCCTTATTACCAAACAGTTGAAGAACCTGTAGTTGAAGAACCTAAAGAAGAAGTTGTTAGTGCTGTTGACTTCCAAAAGGCTGCTGATGAGCAAAAGATGCTTCAAAGTAGGGGCGTTATTAAAGAACCTGCAAAAGTAGACGAACCTATGTTTACTGATATTGAAGATGAAGAAGATACCGAATTAGCAGATGCTATTAAAGAAACAACTAAAGTTGCATTAGATCAGATTGCTTCTGAAGATGAACAACGTAAACAAGAAGAACTTGCTAGAAAACAAAAAGAAGAACAAGAACGTCTTGAAAAAGAACGTCTAGAACAAGAAAGACTTGAACAAGAAAGATTAGAGAAAGAACGTCTAGAACAAGAAAAAGCAAAAGCAAAGAAACCAGAAAAAGAAATTGTTTATGTTCAAGCACCTGTTAAAGAAGAAGACCCAAGTGTTAAAGAATTAAGAAAGTTAAGAGAAGATATATTCTCATTACGTCGTAGTGCATTTAAAGATTTACAAGAAGCAAAAGAAAGCAACGAGCAAAATGAGATTATCCAAACTAAACGTGAATACAATCGTCAAATTAAAGCAAAACTTAAAGAACTTGATGAACTTAAACTTGATAAAGACAACTTGAATGCTGAAAAAGAAGAATTGTTAAAGTATAAGAAAGTTGCACTTGATAGAAAGAACGAACTTGAATTAATGTCTCAAGAAAGAGAACAACTAGAAAAAGAATTAGAAGAATTAAGATCTAGAGGCGATAGCAATCAAAAACCATATTATTCTAGAGAATACTATGAGAATAAACTTGCTGAACTTGAAGCCGAACTTAAAGAAACTGAAAAAGATTTACGTAGCAACAAACGTGAATTTATACCACTACAACGTATTAAGAAGTCATATGACCGTGACCAAGAAAAATTACGTAGAAAAGAAGCAATTGTTGCAAAACAAAAAGTTGCTATTTATGGTAGTAAAAATTCTGCAAATATTGACCCTAAACGTAAAGAAAAACTTGAAGAAGATGTTAAGGTACTTAAGGAACTTAAAGAAAGTGTATTCCACTGCGAACAAGTTCTTACCCAAAACAAAGATCGTTATCCAGTACTAGAAAAAGCAAATCAATTATTAACTAAAACTTATAATAGATTATTACAAGATATTGAAAATGTTAAGACTGCAATTGCTTGGTATGACGAAAACGAAGGTAATAATTAATACAACATTTAAAAGGCACCAATTATGGTGTCTTTTTTTGTAAATATTAAAGATTTACAAAAACATAGATATATAGTAAAATATAGGTAATAAAAAATAGGAGAATACATATATGACATTATCTCAAGCAATATGGATATATTTAGACCCTTTATTTACTCAATGTTTAAATGAAAAGGATAAGAAAAAAGAAAAAGAATTAAAAAGAAAAATAAAACCATTAAATAAAGAATTTGAATATGTATCTGATAAAGATGTGAATGATATGATTAATTCTGGATTATATGATGTGGACGATATACCTTATCATTTTTATCATAAAAAAATATTAACAGATAAAGAGTATGCCGAACTAATGGATAAGTGGAGTAAAATAGTTGGAGAAAAGTTGCTATATCCAGAAGAACAAGAATATGTAGATCAAAGACAATTGTTAATAGATTCAATGCAAGGGATAATGACACCAGAAGAACAAGATGAAGAGTTAAAGAAATTTGAATATCGATGGGTACATAGAAAAGAGATGGCAGAAGAGAGAAAAATACTAGAGCAAGAACATAAAGAATATGTAAAAATGATAAATAATATGACGCCAGAAGAATTGGAAAAATTCTATGAACCGGAAGAAGATACTGAAAGAGAAAAAATGTATAAGTCAGTAAGTGTTGTAAAAACAAATGATGAGGAATAATTGATATGATAATGTTGTATTTTTTAAAATACATAGGTTTTAGAAAAAACAAAAATATATAGTAAAATATTAAAGATAAATAAAGGGACAAAAATATGAGATTAAAAGATGCAATATTTAAAGAATTAGATTCTTTAAGCGACCAATTACTTGTGGAAACTGATAAGAAAAAGAAGAAAGAATTATATAAAGAATATAAAAATTTGCGTAAGATACATTATGCGGTATTGGATAAAGATTGGACTGAATTAAAGAAAAATGATGTAAGTGGTGTGTATAGCGAATTAAAACCACATAGTAAAAAGATAATGTCAGATAAAGAGTATGCCGAACTAATGGACAAGTGGGGTAAAATAGTTGGAGAAAAGTTGCTATATCCAGAAGAACAAGAATATTTGGATAGAAAGATCGAACTATTAAAACGAATTGAGGGGAGAACTGAAGAAGAGAAAAAGAGAAGTTTAGATATATTTGAAAATAGTTGGGCACATAGAAAAGAGAGAGCAGAAGAAAGAAAGATATTAGAACAAGAACATAAAGAATATGTAGAAATGGTAAATAGAATGACACCAGAAGAATTGGAATAATTCTACGAACCAGAAGAAAACACAGAAAGAGAAAAAATGTACAAAACAGTAAGTATTGTAAAAACAAATGATGAGATTTCTCAAATAGTATATAAAAATGTTAATGAAATAACTTGTGATACTAATAGACAATCAGAAATAGTCGAAGCCAGTGAAGTATTGGATAAATCAAAGAAAGGTACTTTGGAAGAAAAACCTAAATTGTTGGGTTTAAAAGTTACGCATAAGATGGTTAATGAGCATGTAGTTGAAGACGATATAAGACAGTATAAATCTACATTCAAAATGCAAGCATCAAATACAATGCATCAAAATTCAAGTAAAATATCCAATATTAACGATGAAATGGGTATGGATAGAAGATAAATATACTATCTAATACGATGTTAAATGTTGTAATATTAACAATAAAAAAATGATATAGTTTTTACTATATTATTTTTTTGCTTTTAATAATATTTTATTTTTGCTAAACTAATAATAGTTTAAGGAGTAAATAATGGGATTTTTTAGTAGAAAACCTAAACGTGTTGCTTTAGTATTGGGTGGTGGTGCTACAAGGGGATTGGCACATATAGGTGTTATTAAGGCTTTAGAAGAAAATAATATAAGTTTTGACTATGTTGCTGGCACTTCAGTAGGCTCTTTGGTTGGGGCTTTTTATTCGGCTGGTTTAACTAGTGATGAGATGATAAAAATCGCTAAAAATTTAAAAGTAAAAGATATAAAAAGTGGTATTATACCATTAGTACCATCAAAAACCGATGGTATTAAAAACTTAATTATCAATAATTTAGGCGATATAGACATATCTCAACTTAAACGCCATTTTTGTGCTGTAGCAGTTGATGTACATAGCGGTAATGAGATAGATTTTACTAGTGGTAATCTTGCCAATATTGTAGCAGGAAGTTGTTCAGTTCCGGGGGTATTTCAACCAGTTAAATATGGTGATTATTTATTACATGATGGTGGACTTGCCAACAACATACCTAGCAATGTCCCAAAGATAGTATTTGACTGTGATAAAGTAATTGCTGTGGACGTTAATAGTACTCGTGGGCAAGGTACTGAAAGTGATAAATTTTTTGATACTTTACTTGCTAGTATGCGTATTATGATGAAAAGTAATAGTTTAAAAGGTTATCTTAATGGTGATATTGTAATACAACCTGATTTAAAACGTTTTAAATCCACAAAACTTGACTATGTAGACGAGATGATTATGGAAGGATATAATGCTGCAATATATCAGATGGATAGTATTAAAAACTTAATTAATGGCAAAGTAATAAAAGAAAAAATTAGAAAGTTTAAGGTAAATAAACATACTTTTTAGGATAATATGAGAAAAATTATTGATAAGTTAACTATATTTGGTTGTTTGGTTATATTTTTATTACTTACATTAATTGCAAGTAAATATATAGAAATATTCCTAAAACTTAAACCTAATATGACTAAAATTAATAACTCGGCATTAGAAATACATTTTGTTGATGTAGGAGAAGGCGATGCTACTTTAGTTAAATTTAGTAGTGGTAAAACCATGCTTATAGATGCTGGAGAAAAGTCACAATCAAAGTATCTTATAAGTTACATTGATAAAGTGTTTTTCCGAGATTATAAGAATAAAAAATTTGATTATGTAGTATTAACACATTCTGATAGTGACCACACTGGTGGTATGTATAATATATTAGTAAAATATAAAGTAGATAATTTTATTAGACCAAAAATTTTAATTAATGGATTAGAAAATTATCTTATTGATGGACAAGTGAAGTATGATAATAATGATGATTATATATCAACTATTTCAAAACTTTACGAATTAAAAAATAGAGACAAAACAAAAGTAACTTTTGCCGAAAGTGATAATATTATCGATATGGGGAATAATGCATATGTGCATATATTATCACCACTTAAACCTTATTATTCTACCACTAATGATTATTCTACAGTTATGACAATTAATGACAATGGGTTTAGTGCTATGCTGACAGGAGATGCTAGCAGTGAAGTAGAAAATATGGTGGTTAATAGTTACGATGATGATGTATTAAATGTGGATTTACTTAAATTAGGGCATCATGGCAGTAATACTTCTACTTCTTCTATATTTTTGCAAGCAACCAGTCCTAGATATATAGTTGTATCTGCTTCTGATGACAATTCCTATAATCACCCAAGTGCAGATGTTTTAGACCGTATTGAAGAGTACAATCAAGACAATTCTAATATAGCAACTTTGTTACAAACAGGTTATTTGGGCAATATAGTAGTGTACAACAATGGTAATAACAATGATGGATATATCACGATTACCAACATTAATGATTATTTATTTTTATCTTGGTGGGTAGTAGTACTTGTTTTGATAGTTGTTATAGGAGTTTCATTGTTTATGGGCGACTTAATAGGACTTCTTAATCGTAATAGGGCTACTAATATTCGTACTTTTAATAGTTAATTGTATGTAATTTAATTTTCAAATAAATTTATTGTGGTATGTTTTTATATACTTTTAGGTCAATTAATTAGTTAAATATTTGGTTATTTAATTAAAATACTATATAATAATAGTATTATAGTAATATATATCTATAATGATACTATTTAATCAATGTTTTGATTAAGATTTAGTGTTAAAATTTAAAGGGGATTATTGCATGATAAGTAACATTTGCATTGTTGGATTGCTTAAAAATTATACAAAACGCATATCCAAACGTGTTGCCGACACGCTTGAAATGTTCTATGCAGATGTTACAGAGTTGCTTGAATATGAGTATATCAATATGGCTTCTGCACAAGCAATTGCTGGTAAAGAATACATGGAAAAACAAGAAACAAAAAAAATCAAAGCGTTGTCTTCCTTTGAAAATATATTGTTTACTGTAGACAATTATTATTTAAACAATGACAAAAATTTACACTATATCAAAAATGGTGCACTTGTTATATATTTACGACTTAATGAACGTATGTTTAATAAGTGTTTAAAGGCGGAAAAAATATCAAAACAAGAAATGACACTGTTAAAAAATGTTGCACCCGAACGTGATATGCTGTTAAATGGTTATGCAGATATTGTAGTAGATGTGTCAAAAGATAAAAATATCGAAAAAAATATATTAACAAAAATCGAGGAATATTATGAAAAATGATAATTTGTGTGTTAATTCTTTAAGATTATTAGCAATGGACGAAATTAATACTGCTAAAAGTGGACACCCAGGGATTGCATTGGGTGCTGCACCTATTTTATATTCGTTGTATGCTAAAGTTTTAAAATGTACTCCTAGTGCTGAAAAACATCTTTTAAGAGATAGATTTGTTATGTCGGCTGGTCATGGTTCGGCTTTGCTTTATGCTACACTACATAGTTGTGGATTTAGTTTTACTATGGACGATTTAAAGAGTTTTAGATCTATTAATTCTCGTTGCCCAGGACACCCAGAAGTGAGTGCTGATAATGCTATTGATGCAAGTACTGGACCATTGGGACAAGGATTAGCCAATGCCGTAGGTATGGCTATGGCTGAAAAACACATGGCATCTATATTTAACAAACCAGAATTTAAATTATTTGACAACTATACTTATTGTTTGGTAGGCGATGGCTGTTTAATGGAAGGTATTTCTCATGAAGCATTAAGCCTAGCAGGAACTTTAAAACTTAACAAACTTATTGTTATATATGACCGCAATCATGTATGTCTAGATGGAAGTACAGATGAAGCATTTACTCAAAATACCAGCCAGATAGTTAAAGGTTATGGTTTTAATGTTATCGAAGTCAAAGATGGTAACAATGTAGACAAAATTACCGCTGCTATTAATAAAGCGAAGAAAAGTCTTAAACCTACTATGGTTATAGTAGATACTGTTATCGGATATGGCTCTAGTTTGGCGGGTAATCACAAAGTACACGGAAGTCCATTGGGTGAAGATGAAACACTTAAATTAAGAGCAAAATTAGGTGTTGTTGGCGAGCCTTTCGAAATTAATGCCAAGGCTAAAGAAACCTTTGACGGATTGAAAGAACATTATGATGCGATAAATGCCGAGTTTGAAGAACGTATGCAAACTTACAAACGTAATTATCCTGCAGATTATCGTATACTAACAATGTATTTAAAAAATGATTATTCTGACATAGATACATATTTAAAAGATTTAGAAAATAAAAAGACAAGTACACGTAATGCTAGTGGCGAAGTACTTAATATTATTGCCGACAACTATTCTAATATTTTAGGTGGTTGTGCTGATGTTATGAGCAGTACAAAAGCACAAGTTAATAGTGCAGTATATAATGAGAACCCAGTTGGACGTAACATTATGTTTGGTGTTAGAGAATTGGGTATGTCGGCTATCGCCAATGGTATGGCTTTGTATGGTGGTCTTACACCCTATGTTTCTACATTTATGGTGTTTGGCGATTACTTAAAACCAGCTTTACGTATGAGTGCATTAACTAATCTACGTGTATTATATGTGTTAACACATGATTCGTTGTATGTAGGTAAAGATGGCCCTACTCATCAACCTATTGAGCAGATGGCTATGTTTAGATCCCAGCCTAATACATATACATTTAGACCTGCTGACCTTATTGAAACTGCAGCATGTTATTCGGTAGCACTTAATGTTAATAAGCCATCAGTGTTTGCACTTACTCGTCAAGATCTTGAACCATTAGAATCAAGTTATGAAAAAGCAAAGATGGGTGCTTATATTATTAAAGATGTTGAAAAGAAACCTGATGTTATATTAATAGGCACAGGTAGTGAAGTGTATACTGCTTTGGAAGTTGCTAAACAACTTGAAGAATCTGGTTTAGGTGTAAGAGTAGTAAGTATGCCTTGTATGGAATTATTTGATGCACAAGCAGATAGTTATAAAGAAAAGATTGTTGATCGTACTATCCCTACATATAGTCTAGAGTTAAGTTCCGATATGAGTTTCTATAAATATATTGGAATAGGCGAAGTAATTGGTACTACAACATTTGGTAAGAGTGGCACACCTACAGATGTGATTAACGAACTTAAACTTGATGTTAAATCTATTGCTACCAGCATTAAAAAACAATTAAAAATCAAAGATAAAAAAGATTAATACATAATTTTTAAGATATTAATTAATATAAAAGGAACAATATGAGTATTGTTCCTTTTTGTTGTTAACAAGACTTATTATTATAATAAATTAAAATGTAAGCCTAGTATAGCGGTTTTAAATCATATGCATTTAATTTCTTTGTATGTTATAACGACATTAAATTACATTTTTATTTGAAAAATGCATAGTTTTCATATATACTATTACTAGATTGCTATTTAAAAGGAAAAACAATGAACAAAACTAATTTTTATTATAAATACGCTAATTATTTAAACGAATTTGAAAGAACTACACAAAGATTAAAAGTTGTTGCATCATATAAATTTGTGTTGCCTTTCCCATATATACCATATGCAGATATTGCAAAAAGAGATAAGGAACAAAAATTAATTAATGAAATTGCCGAAACTAAAGAGTTGTTCTTTATGGCTATTCCTACTTTTATAGATGAATTTAAAGATACTGACGCTAAATATCATAAGGTAGGACTTGTTTGTAAGATTGAACGTTTGGGTAATCAAGATAATAATGGATTGACATATTATTGCAATCCAATATATTTTGCTGAAGTTGTTTCATTAGAAACAGATGGTAATTATGAGTATGCAATTACACAACCACAAACATTAGAGCATGGCGACCCTATGGTTATTAAGGCACTAGATGACCGAACTAGTCCAGCATACTTTAATTATTTACAATATTCTAATAGAAAGATTATTCCAGAATTAATTGAATATATAAAAAATGTAGATGATCTAGAAATTAAATCTATTTTGATGATGTCAACTTTAGAATCTGATCAGCATACACAATATGATTTTATAGCCAATAATACTTTAGAAGGTAGATATGAATTACTAATTGTATTAATTAATAGATTGTACAACTTGGAGAAATTAACAAAAGATATTGATACAAAAATCAAACAAGATAGTGAACAACGTAATAAAGAAGCTATTATCAAAGAACGTATAAAATACCTTAATAAAGAAATTGATGAAAGTGACGAATTTGACGAATTAGAAAAGAAAGTAAAAGATTGCCATATGCCAAAGTCTACCGAAGATTATGTACTTGAACAGGTTAAAAAGTTATCACGTACCCCATCTGTAGCGGCTGATTATAACATCTATAAAAATTATATTGATGTGGTTACAGAGTTACCTTGGTCAAAATATACTGAAGATAATACAGATATTAATCATGCTAGACAAGTGTTAGACAACGAACATTATGGACTAGAAAAAGTAAAGTCCAGAATATTAGAATATTTGGCAGTATTGAAACTTAATAATAAAATAAGTGGGCAAATATTATGTTTAGTGGGTGCTCCTGGTGTGGGCAAAACAAGTATTGCAAAATCTGTAGCCAATGCTTTAGGAAGAAAATTTGTAAAACTTACTTTAGGTGGTGTCCATGATGAAAGTGAGATCAGGGGGCACAGAAAAACCTATGTAGGTGCAATGGTAGGTAAGATTATATATAATATTAAACTTGCAGGTTCTAATAATCCAGTATTTTTATTAGATGAAATAGATAAGTTAACTACCGACATTCATGGTGACCCCGCTAGTGCATTGTTGGAAGTACTTGACCCACAGCAAAATTATGCATTTAGGGATAATTTTTTAGAAGTTCCATATGATTTAAGTAAAGTTATATTTATTGCTACCGCCAACTATGTTGATCGTATTCCAGCCCCACTTCGTGATCGTATGGAAATAATCAATGTAGATAGTTATATCGCAGATGAAAAAGTTCAGATAGCAAAAAACTATTTAATACCTAAACAATTAACAGCCAATGGTATAAAAGAAAATGCTTTGGTTATAAATGACGATGTTATATATAGTCTAATAGATGATTATACATATGAAGCCGGTGTAAGAAATCTAGAAAGATTGATTGCCAAGATATGTAGACAATTGGCAGTTAAATTGGTTGATAATCCTAATACAGAGTTACCTTGGGTAATCACAGAGAGTATGTTACCAAGTATACTTAATGAGCCACCAGTAACTAACCATGGGGTACGTAAACAACCTGAAGTTGGTGTAGGTTATGGATTGGGTTGGAGCCCATATGGTGGTAGCGTGCTTACTTTGGAAGGAGTTTCTATACCGGGTAAAGGTAATCTTGTTATGACGGGTAATTTAAAAGATGTAATGCAAGAAAGTTGTAAAATTGCTTACACAGTGGCCAAACGTTGTGTTGATAAAGATATTGATTATTCAAAAATTGATATACATATTAATGCATGCGAAGGCGGTGTCCAAAAAGATGGGCCTAGTGCTGGTGTAGTTTTGGCTTTAGTTATATATAGTGTATTAACTAATAAGAAAATATCTAATCAATATGCTATGACTGGTGAGATAAGTTTAACTGGGCAGATATATGCTATTGGTGGCTTAAGAGAGAAGTTGTATGCTTGTGTTCAAAATGGTGTAAAGAATGTAATTGTACCTGCCGAGAATAAAAAGGATATTAGTTTTTTACCAGCAGAGATTGTAGAAAAATTAGATATACATTATGTTAATAATTTTGATGAAGTACTTAAATTAGCGATAGTAGGTGAATAATATGTTGATTAAAAAAAGTCAATTTAAAACAAGTGTGGCCAATCCGCAAAAAATACTAATAGATGAAAAAGACCAATTTGCTTTTGTAGGAAGAAGTAATGTAGGAAAGAGTAGTCTTATTAATATGCTGGTTGACAACTCCAAACTTTGTAGAACTTCTTCTACACCGGGACGAACTAGATTAATTAATTATTTTACTATTAATGATGATTTCTATTTTGTAGATTTGCCGGGCTATGGATATGCTAAAGCCAGTCAAAAAGATGTTGCTGGCTGGCAACAATTAATCGAGCCATACTTACTAAATAATTCACAATTAAAATGTGTTCTTGCATTAGTTGATGCTAGACATGATCCAACTGCCGAAGATGCACAAATGATCACATTTCTGCATTATTACCAAATACCATTCCTGATTGTGGCAACAAAGTGTGACAAATTGCCAAAAAGTAAGGTTAAACCGACATTAACTCATTTGGCAAATGTATTAAAAGTTGGTACTAATAATGTATATGGTATTAGTAGTGAGACTAGATATGGCAAGACTGAATTACTTAATAAACTAGATCAGTTTAGGAGTAACAACAATAATTAAATAAAAATAGGTATGTAAATAAGCATACCTTTTTTTGTTACTATAAGATTAATCATAACAGTAAAATCAATTTATATTTTATACGTATGATATTTACTATATCTAAAAAATATAATAATTAATAGTTATAGTTAATAGAAGTGATTTGTTAAAGGTTATTCATGATAACACTATAAAAAATTAATGGATTAAATTTTTTATATAATATTTATTTT
>SAMEA104315432__coassemble_468_pt1 | contig 20191 bp, 14 predicted proteins | sample SAMEA104315432__metabat2_high_PE_031 | metagenome-assembled genome bin SAMEA104315432 (sample SAMEA104315432) | gut metagenome | biome: Monkey gut; feature: monkey-associated habitat; material: faeces | place: China | collected 2013
TCTTGGGTGCATCGGTTTTTTTATACGTTACATTGTTTACAGTAAAAGTATTGGTTAAGAAGAAACGTGCTAAAGCATTACAACAGAAAAAAGAAGAGAATTTGGATATAGTAGACGATGTAAGATACACTGTTGAAGAAAATCCAGTTTTGCCTGAAGTTAACGAAGTTACCGAAACAAAAGTTAATGCTACATATCAGAAAAAAGATATTATGCTTTACCAGAATACTCCAGTAATTGTAAGTAAAGATGGCGAAGTTAAGCCAGGTAAATATATTCTTTTATCTACTGATGAAAATCAAGATACATTCAATGTTAGAGTAGGTATCTATGTAAGAGAATATAGACACAATCAAGAAGTAGTTTTGGCAGAAGGTGACACAATATGTGCAGTTTCTAGCAATATAATTTTAAGATAATTAGGGGGATTATTGTGGGATTATTTAGTTTTACAAAAAGTCAATTATTAAAAAGTTTAGAGTGGACTGATAATAGTAAAGATACTCTAGTATATAAGTATCCTATGGACGGCCGTCAAATTATGATGGGTAGTAAACTTACTGTTAGAGAAAGTCAAGCAGCAGTATTTGTTAACAAGGGGAAGTTGGCCGATGTGTTTGAACCAGGTATGTATACCTTAACAACATCTAACTTACCATTTTTAACCAAACTTTTAAGTTTACCATATGGATTTAATTCTCCATTTTATTCAGATGTATATTTTGTTAATACAAAACAATTTACCAATATTAAATGGGGCACAAGCAATCCTATTGCTATGCGTGATAAAGAATTCGGTACTATACGTATTAAGAGTTTTGGTACATATGCATTTAGAGTTTCTGACCCAGCAGTATTCTTAAAGGAATTGTTTGGTACTAACTCTACATTTAAGACTGAAGATATTACAAGTTATTTAAAGAGTATGTTGGTTGCTGCTATATCTGATTGTATAGCCGAATCAAAAATTTCTGCATTAGACTTGGCTTGCAATTTGTTGGAATTCAACAAAGTTGCTCAAGGTAATGTTAATGCCGAATTTAATAAATTAGGTTTAACATTAACCAATTTAGTTATTGAAAATATTTCTTTCCCAAAAGCAGTAGAAGAAGCAATTGATACTCGTAGTTCTATGGGCGTTATGGGCGATTCGATGGATACATTCGTTAAGTATCAAGCAGCCAATGCTTTAAGAGAAAGTGCTAATAACCCTAATGGTGCTAATATGGCAGGTATGGGTGTAGGACTAGGTTCTGGTATGGCTATGGGGCAAGTGCTTCATGAAACTTTAACATCTTCAAGCCGTAAAAAATCTTGTCCAGATTGTGGAGCACAACTTAACGAGAAGGCAAAATTCTGTCCAGAATGCGGACATAAGTTCCAGACTGCTGGTAAGAAAAAGTGCGTACATTGCGGTGCAGAGATTGGCGCTAGAGCAAAATTCTGTCCAGAATGTGGTAAGAGCCAAGACACTAAAAGAATTTGTAAAAAATGTGGTGCTGAAAATACCGGCACAGGCAAATTCTGCTCCGAATGTGGCGAAAAATTATAAATCATCAAAAGTTAACGCCCGATTATTAGGGCGTTTTTTAGTAAAAAACTAATTACAATCATATAACCTATATGGGAGAATAATATGGATTTTGATAGTAAATGCCAATCCTGTGGCTATTCAATGAGTTTTGACCCTATTACTCAATCGCTTAAATGTCCACAATGTGGTAATGTAAAAAGTATTAAATCACAAGAAATTACAGGGAAAAAAGAATACAATTCACAAAGTGAAGTGAAATGCAATAAAAATGCATCGTTAAGATTAGAATGTGAAAATTGTGGTGCAAAAACTTCTGCTGAAAATAATGTTAATGGCGTATGTCCTTATTGCGGTTCGACCAGCCTTAAACATTTAAGTAATGCTATTAAGTTTAGACCAGATGCAGTAATACCTTTTAAATTAACTAAAGAACAAGCAATTGAAAAATATCGTGCTTGGCTAGGTAATAAAAAGTTTGTTCCCAACAAACTTAAAAGCACTGCCAAACTTAATAAAATGGAAGGTGAATATTTTCCATCATGGGATTTTGACTTTAATGTTGATTCAAAGATAGATGGTGTGGGTATTAATACTCATACTCGTAAAGTTACGGTTAATGTTAATGGTCAACCAGTTACTCGTACAGAGACTTATACTACTAGACACCCTTTTAGCGGTAAACGATTTGATGTATTTACCGATTATTTAAACCCAGGACATTCGGATATAACTGGCTATGAGTTTAGAGATTTAGGATATTGGGATATGTCTGACTTGAAAGTATATAGTCCAGAGTATTTATTAGGGTTTGTCAGCAAAGAATTTACTTATGGTTTGCACGATAGTTTTAAAAATGTAACTAGGGAAGCAAAAGAAGAAATAACTAGTAGGGCAAAAAGACAATTTAGATATGATAATTATGAGTACATTAATGTAAAGAGTACTTTTAATTCGATTATGTGGAGATACATATATTTACCAGTATGGATAAGTAGTTTTGTGTTTAATAAGAAATCATATAGATTCTTGGTTAATGGTAGTACTGGTAGAGTAACAGGTAAAGTGCCTAGATCTGGTTGGAAAATATTTGGATTAGTTATGGGCATTTTGGTGGGAGTACTTGCTGTTTTATACTGTGGCTTGTATTTTAAGAATAGATAATACTTGATATAATCGGGTTCTTTTACTTTAAATAAATCATTTTGTTAAAAGTTAGAAAAAAATGTTAATTAACCAACTAGCAGTATCAATTAAAAATAAAAACATTAAGTTGTGAGAAGTGAACTCTGTAATAGTAACTTCCAATACGCTTAATGTTTTTTTGTATCCTATAATCATAGCATATCATTATTCTAGACAATCTTAACTGTGCAATATTACTAGGCAAGTATGATGTATTGTTAAATGTAGTTATGGTGTAATATTTAACAATTTTGCATAAAAAGTGTTAAATATGCAGTCGCACATTTGCCTTCATTCAATCTTTAAAAAGTCTAGCAATAAACTTACAGATTAATAAAACATTTTTGCTGGTTTTGGTTCTAAATGCATAAAAAATATACATAATTATGAATAAATATAAAAATCTAATAAAAAACGATTTACTTTTGTTTTTAGATTTGGTACATTATGAGTGCAAGAGACACAATTATGTATTATTAATCGTTATACACCCTAGTTAATTACAGGGTGTATATTGTGTCATTATTTGAATTTTTTATTAAAAATATACGGGAGGAGTAACAATGCAAGATACAGTAACATACTCTACAGCCAAAGTCGCAGTTACTGAGTTTGTAGAAAGAGAGTTTGAAAATTTTCCAAAAAAATTATTTACTCAATTTTTAAATTTCTTTTCTAGTCTTTCAACTTATGAAGAAGAAGGCACAAAGTTACACCCCAATATTTTGTTTACCAATAATATTGACCTTATATCAAAAAATATTGAAGACTGTTATAAACTTTCTATGTTTACAGAGAATATTGCTGAAGTTAAGTTTAATTATAACATAAAAAAATTAGCACCATTCTGTAAACATGGCTGGGTAATATTTGTTAATATCAAAGAAGATACTGTAACTTATGGTATCTGCAATGTTCTTAATAGTATTAAAGAAAAAAGCCTTAAAAAACTTATTTTCTCTAACGCAGTATTAAAAGAAAGGTCAGATAAATTATATATTGTGCATGTCGAACCTACCAGTAGTTATAATATAACATTAACTAGTCTAAAAGGCGAAATGTTAAGTATTAACAATACACTAGATGATACTATAGTTAATGACTGGCAAACAGAAATTAGAGAGTTTGTTGATGCTAGTTTTTCAAAACTTCGTACTACTCAAAAGAAACTTGATGAAATTAAAACTATGTACGAGAACGTGTTTGACTCGGTATTTAAGACCGTTCATGGTGCATTGTGTGTAATAGTTGATAAGGATTATGTAGATAATGGTTTCTTCCAAGATGGCGTGTGGTTGAAAGAACCTATTAGTTTTAGTAAATTATTCTTACGTAGTAAGACTTATAATGAGTCCAAACTAAAAGGTATATGCGAATTGTTTATGGATATGTTGGACTATGATGGTATCACTATTGTAGACAACACAGGTAGAATACGTGCATATAATGTCTTTGTAGAAAGTAATACTCGTAATCTTAACGTTGTGGGCGGAGCAAGAAAACGTGCTGCTTACACTGTTATTAATTCTAGAAGAAAACGTATTATTGGTATATACTTCCAGTCTCATGAAGGTGAAGCATTCTATAAACCAGTTAAAAAATAATTTTAACTGGTTTTTTATAATATTGATACTTTATTATTAATAACTATACACTTATATCTAGATTGCAATTACAAAAATTAACAATTTTTGTCACTAACACATATCAAAAGTAAAGTGGTTGACAAGTAAGGTATATTATCGTAAACTAATACTGCAAAATAAATTTAAGGTAAATTATATGAATATTTTTAACTATGTATTATCAATTATTAACAATACACTTATGACATTAATTGGTATAGCATTTACCGTACAAGTTATATATGTATTGTTATTTTTTGTGAAAGAAAAGAAATTCCCAGAAGCCAAAACAAAACATAAGTTTGCGGTTGTTATTCCTGCTCGTAACGAGTCTCAAGTTATAGGGGATACTGTTAAACATGTTATGCAACTTAACTATCCTAAAGACCTATACGATGTTTTTGTAATAGCAGACAATTGTACCGATAATACCGCACAGATTGCTAGAGATGCAGGGGCTATAGTTATCGAACACTTTGATGATAATCCAGAACATAAACGTGTAGGTTATGCTTTACAATATGCATTTGATATTATTCTTAAAGAATATGATAATTATGAAGCAGTAGTAAGATTTGATGCAGACAATTTATGCAATGTTGATTATTTAAAATATATGAACGATGCATTAGATAGTGGTGTTAAACTTGCTAGGGGATATAACAATTCTAAAAACCTTACTCAAAATATCGTTAGTGGTGTTAGTGGACTATGGTATATTAGAGATTGTCGTTTTAGTGCGCATGGTAGAAAAGTTATTAAGTGTGGACAGTTGCTTGTAGGTAGTGGCATGATGTTTTCCATGGATTTACTTAAAGAAGATGGTGGTTGGAACTGTGTAAGCATGGTTGAAGACCAAGAGTTTGCTATTAAACAACTTTATAAAGGTTATAAAGCAGACTATGTATCAGATGCTATTGTTTATGATGACCAACCTACTACTATTAAAGATAATATTAATCGCCATATACGTATAGGTAATGGTGTTAACAAACTATTCTGGACAGATGGTATCAAGTGTTTGGGTAAATTCTTTACTACATTTAAGTATACATATCTTGATGTATTTTTAACATTGTTGTTTATACCTATGGCTGTAATTATGTGTACATGGCTACCAGCATATTATATTTATGATATTGTATATCATCTTATAGTGGGTAATGTTGCTCATGTGCTCGCAGTGGTAAAAGTTATTGTTTATGCTTTAATATTTGCTTTTATAGTACCATTTATATTGCAAGCATGGTTGGTTGCTGTATTAGAAAAGAAGAAGATAGGCAGAGAAAATTGTAAACGTCTTGTACCTACCATTCTATCTTTTCCATTATTTATGATAATTTATGCTATAGGTATTACCTTGGGTGTATTCTCTAAACCTAAATGGAAACAAATTCAACGTAATAATGTTGTAATTGTAGATTCGGAAAATTTAATTGGTGGAGACAATGCACCAGTCGAAAATAATGAAAATGTAGATGTCGTAGCCAATACCGCCGAGACTGTAGAAGAAAATACTGATGTTACAACTAAAGAAGAAGATGAAATATCGACACATGTATTAACAAAAGAAGAAAAAGAGAAATTGGCTAAATTAACAGCAGAAACTGATATTAAAGATAACGCTGTATAATAGTTGACTATAATTATTAATATAAAAAAATCACTAAATACTTTTAGTGATTTTTTTGTTGTTTAATATTTAATTTTAATAGTAAAATCATTTAAATGTTATAAACCCAAGATTGCTGATGCAATAAGGAAATAACTTATTATTGCTATACAATCTACCAAAGTAGTAATCATTGGGGAAGCCATAACGGCAGGGTCAAGTTTACATTTTTTAGCAAGTATAGGTAGTGAACCACCAATAATTTTTGCAGTAAATACAACAATTATTAATGTTAATGCAATAACCAAACCAACCAATGCATTACCAGTACGCCACCATGCTACAAAGAAGTTAACTACTGAAAGTACTGCACCACACATACTAGCAATACAAGATTCTTTTAATACTATTTTAAAATAATCTTTAGGAGTTATTTCGCCTAGTGCTAGACTTCTAATAACTAATACAGATGCTTGTGAACCGCAGTTACCACCTGTATCCATAAGCATAGGTATAAAACTTACAAGGGCAGGTACTGTTACAAACAATGCCTCAAAGTGAGAGATAATTGCACCAGTTACAGATGCTGAAAGTGTAAGAAGAAGCAACCATATGATACGTTTTTTAAAGTGAACTATAGGTTTTGTTTTTAAATAACTATCTTCCATAGGACTTATCGCAGCCATAATTTCCATATCTTCTGTAGTTTCTTCTTTAACTACGTCCATAATATCATCGATGGTGATAATACCTACAAGACGTTGTTCGGTATCAATAACTGGTAAAGCATAGAAGTCGTATTTATCAAACATTTTTGATACTTCTTCTTGGTCAGTACTTGTACAAGCACATACAACATTGGTATTCATTATATCACTTATTTTTTGTTCTCTATCGGCTAATATCAAGTCTTTAATGCTAACAACACCTTGGATTTTTCGCCTAGAATCAGTAACATAAATTGTGCCTATAGTTTCGGCATCATCTGCTTTTTGTTTGATTTTCGCAAAGGCTTGGTCTACTGTAAGATCTTCCTTAATATCTATAAATTCGGTAGTCATCAAACTTCCAGCACTATTTTCCGGATAAGTTAAAAGTTTGTTTATAGTATCACGGTTTTCTTTTGGTGTATTTTTTAATACACGTTTAACGACATTGGCAGGCATTTCTTTAACAAAGTCTGTCGCATCGTCCATGTACATCTCTTCCATAATAGATTCAATTTCTTTGTCTTGAAGAGCATTAATAATGGTTTCTTGAAACTCTGGATCTAGAAAAGAAAAAACATCTGCCGCATCATCTTTACTAAGCAGTTTAAATAATAGTATTATTTGTGATTTGTCTTCCAATTTTTCAAACATACCAGCAATATCAGGTATGTTAAGAGTTTCTAATTCTTTTTTTACTTCTTGAAATTGTTTGTTTTCAAGTTTTTCAATTATATCTGTCATATTCTTTCTCCTTTTTGCACAAGAAAAAGAATATGTTGTATTTAATCTAAATTAAAGTCAACGTTCTTGTTTCTTATGCGTATTAAATTTTCTTGTTTCGGTGGAACGTTGTCCATAATTTACTCCTTTTGTTCGTTAGCAAGTAAAGTGTAACAAATAAAGTATCACTTGTAAACCCAAAACTTACAATTTTCAATATTTTTTTTGCTTAAATAATATATCTATAAAAACTAATTTTTGTCTAAATATATATTTTGTATAGTATATCAAAAATATTTTAGAAATGTGAATCTAATGTGTTTTGCCCAACATAATATTTTAAGACTAACAAAAATATATAAAATAATATATAAAATTGGTAAAAATCTATACTTTTTTAATGTAAAAAATCCAAATGGTATTTACTTTTGTGACAAATGGTACTATATTATTAATAATAAAAATGTGTGGAAAGAGGTCGGCGAATAATGGGATTTAAATTATTTAATAAGGCTATTTGTGCAGTTGCGTTGTTGATAGTAGTCGTTAGTGTGTTGATTACTGTTGTAGTTAATGTATCTTCAGTCAATGCTCAAACAACCCACTTAACTACTACCAATTATACTAGCGTTGTTAGTGTTGAAAAAACTAATAACAAATAACTTAAGATTTATAACATAAGACTTTAAAAAATCACTACCATATTGGTAGTGTTTTTTTGTTTATATTAAGTCGTGACTTAATGTATTGGTAGTAAAAAATATTAATCTTAAGTTTGTTGATACTACTTATCTATATCTTAAACAAAGTATCTATCAATTGTATCTATCAACAAAAATATACCTTTGCCAATATTTTTTATACTAGCAAAGGTATAAGTTTAGTTTTGAGAAGTTGGATTGTTTGTATCTACAACAATTTCATTAGAAGTCGTTTTGTCGTCAATGGTAGAGTTGTTGGTTTCGTCTTTTGATACATCGTTAAGATGTTCAAATGTTGTTGTATCGTTGTGAGGTATAACTTTCTAGCCAACATTCTTTTGGAACAATGCAACTATATCTATAGGGTATTGTATCAAAATAAACAATGGCCATACAAAACACATAAGTATGCGTTTCCACCAAGGGATATTTTTAATACGCTTGTTTTCAACAATAAATACAACTAGAGCTTGTATAAAGCAACTTACATAAAACATAAGTGTGCCAGCACCACACAATTTTAACCAATGTAAAAGTGCAGTAGATATACTTATACCTGCAAGTGGTGCAAACATATAAGATATCATTTGTAGTAGTCCTATACCAAAAGTTATAAGACATACTGGCATACAGTTGATAAAGATATCATAAAGTGACATTTTGTTTTTGTGATTAGTTTTTTTAGAGAATATAGATTTAATCAAATCTTTAAATCTTGTTACACATACTAGTAAGTGACCTCTTGACCATCTTACTCTTTGACGCCACATAACTTTAAATGTTGTTGGTTGTTCGTCATAGAATATAGCGTCATCGCAAAACTCTATTTTGGTGTTGTTGATAACTTGGTCTGCTGTAAATTCCCAATCTTCGGTTAGGGTAACATAAGGCCAACCATCTTTAACTAATTTAGAATTGATAACATATCCAGTACCTTGTACACGGGTAGAACAACCTACAGCTGTACGACCACGACTTTCTAGTAAACAACCGGACATAAAATACAATCCATACATACCAGAGATTAAGTTGGTACTAAAGTTTTTAGAATTTCTAAATGAAGTAATAACGCTTTTACCTTCTGTAGCATCAAAAGCATCATTCATTTTTTCAAAATAGTTTGCGTCCAAAATATTGTCAGCATTAAATAGGAAAAATCCATCAAAGTTTTGAGTGCCATAATCTTTTTCGATTTGTTCAAACAAATATTTGAAAGCATAACCCATTGTGCGTTCGTTTGGATTGTTGTATTCGTAGACAGTAGCACCAAGGTTTCTAGCGACTTCAGCAGTTTTGTCAGTGCAGTTGTGAGCAATAACAAAAACTTGCAATTTGTCTTGTGGATAGTTGTTTTTATACACACTTTGGATAAGTCCACCAACAACAGGTTCTTCATCACGAGCAGGTATTATAATACCATATTTGTGTTGTACTTTTGCCTTTGGAAATTTCTTTTTAGCAAATATGCCTATAATAGAGAATACTAAAAAGTGTATAGTCATTAGACCAAATATTATCATTATGGTCCCAAAGATTAAATCTATAATTTGTAAATAATTCATATTGTTTCCTTTGTATCTTTTTCTTAATCACAATCTAAAAATTGGCTGATTTAAGAAAGTCGTCTATATTTTGAGCTATGATTTGAGCTCCATTATTGTATTTTGTAGCAACAACATTGTTTAGATATGTTTGCAATGTTCTTGTTTCTATCATATTAGTAACCAACGCATACAACTTGTTGGGATTTTCACATTTAAGACCATAACCATTGTCAGTTATATATCTAAAGTTGTGAGCTTCTTGCCCTGGTATGTGGTCAGTAACAATGATAGCTGTACCACTTCTAGTACCTTCAAGTAGCATATTAGGGCCAGCTTTAGTAAGTAGTATATGTGCCGAATCTAGTAGTTCGTTCATATTGTTGATAAAACCCAATACTTTTATATTTTTTAGATGTCCTTTTGATTGTTCTTTAGTAAGAGCATAATAAAGTTTTGCATCTCTACCACATACAAAAGTAATGTCGGCATTATCGACTTTGTTGATTTGTTTGGCTATCTTTAAGTTTTTCTTTAAGTTAATTGATGGAGTAACCAATAATATGTTGGTTTTGTCGGTTTGCTTTTTAGGCATAGACAACACCTTTATATCTTCTCTAATAGGAAATCCACTTACAACCAGCTGTTCTGGCCTAAATCCAAGTCGTATATATTGGTCGTAGACTTTGGGTGTAGGTAGAAAACTAATGATGGCTTGCTTATCTCTCCATACATTGGGTGGATTGACTAAGTCAATAACAGCAACCATAAATGGAATATTAAGATGATTTTTTCTAAGCAATTTTGATATCGCTTTAGTAAACATACAATGGTCGGATATTATAAGGTCAGGCTTAAATTCTTTGATTTTTTTAAGCATTTCTTTTTTACAATAATTGTATACAAACTCGTGTGTTGAGTTGGTAAAATATTGTGAAAAAGAATGACTTATCTTCCATATTAATGGATATTGAGTAACAAGTGGAATATAACAATTTTCCATTTTTACACCAATATTGCCCATTGTCTTAAAACAATTAAGTTGTTTGGTTTCGTATCCAAGCTCTTTCAACTTTTCTTCAATCGCATTTGCACTTGCTTTGTGCCCAGTACCAGTACGCTCAGACATTAGTATTAAAACTTTTTTCATTTGTTTTTCCTGTAATAAAAAAGGTGTTATTATGTTTTCACATCTTAACACTATCATAAAAATAATTATTAAATAATAAATACTTCAACTATAATATACCATTGTCTTGAAAAAATTACAATACTATTAACATATATTATTTATATTAATTTTTAATTGTAAATTTGCAAAAGATAAACTTATGTTGTAAAATATGAGTATGAAAGTACTAAAAATTATATTTTTCCCTATCACTCTACTAGTGTATTTGTTTATATGGATAGGATGCCAAATTAATAAAATTTTTATAGGTATGTTCTTTAAAAATGTAACCATATCTAAGATAGATGCTTTATCTGGAGAAGAATTTGAAAATATATGCAAACTTATATTCAAGTATGTAGGTTATAAAGTAACTATGACTCCAAAATCTAATGATTATGGAGCAGACTTAATACTTAATAAAAGATATAAGTTTGTAGTGCAAGCCAAGTTGTACTATAACCATGGTGTAGGTAATAAGGCCGTACAGGAAGTTACTTCTGCACTTAAATATTATCAAGCGCAATTTGCTGTGGTAATAACTAATTGGCATTTTACAAGACAAGCAAAAGATATGGCAGAAATCCAGAATGTAATTTTAATTGAAAGACAAGACATACTAGATTTTTTAAATGATGTTAAATTTAGAACAAAACAAAGTAAAGTATTTGATTTAATAGCCCATTATAAAGTACATGTAGAAAAATATTAAAATATAGAAAGTTAAATAAATAAAAAATAATTTTTGATAACTAAAATAATTAAATAGTGACATTAATGGAAGTTAGACGAAAGCAGTGCATAGCAATATTTCCGTCTAACTGATATTTATTTAAACTGTGATGCCACGATTTATTGTAATTTTGTGGTGACAAAATTGGCTTTATTACTTGAAAAATATAAAAAGTGTGGTATTATAGATATGCTTTTTATTATTACAAATAAGAAAATATATAAAAGGGAGATTATGTTTTGAATAAAACAAAAGAAAAGAAAGAAAAATCCCAGTTTGTCACAGTTAAAGATAGTGCTGGCAATGAAGTTGTGACCGAACGTGGCTTTAAGGGACTAAAGAAAACTTTTAGGTTCTACAAAAAATACATGGGACTATTCGTGCTAATGATAGTATTTAGTTTACTAGGTAGCGGATTAAGTGTTTTGTCTCCAGTATTTGAAGGTAATATGGTAGACCAATTTACCAAGTTTAATGTAGATAAGATTTTTTATTATGCATGTTTAAGTTTTACAGTTTTAGTTTTGGTGCAGACTGTATACACATTCTGGTATATGATACTTATCAAACTTAATAAAAATGTAAAAACTGATATTAAGCATGAACTTATAACTTCACTTACCGAACTAGAAACCCAGAATTTTGATAAGACCAATTCGGGTGTGTTTATCGCACGTATCAATAAAGACTCTAAAGAATTGGCATCTTTTTACAACGATATTGTAGACTGCCTAGCAGATATATTATCTAATATTGGTTTTGTGATATATATTGCTTTTCTTAATATTTATATATTCCTATTTATTTGTGTATATGTTATTGTTACTTTCTTGATTGAAAATCATCGTATCAAACTTTGGTATATTAATAAAAAACGTTGGAAACTTGCAGATGAAAAAGTGGTTGGTGCGTACTCCGAACTTATAAGGGGTGTAAGAGATGTTAAAGTTCTTAACCTCAAACATACTACAATATCAAGAGCAGAGCAGTTGCAAGATGATGCTATAAAGATAGCACAACAGTTTGATATGACCAATATGTGGTGGAGACGTATTACCCAAGTGGTTATGGGTGCATTAGATTTAGCATTTATCGCTTTATGTGTAGTATTAGTAACCAACAACCTTATGGCTTTAAGCATTATGCTAGTTGTTTATATTTACATGGGACGTGTAAGAAATTTAATTAAATATGCTATCAATGTTAAACAACATTTTGTCGATGGCGAATTGGCAGCACAAAGAGTATTTGAAATACTAGAAAGTACAACATTTAAGAAAGAAACTTTCGGCGATGTTGAATTGCCAGAAGTTAAAGGTAATATACAATTTAAAGATGTTTGCTTTGGTTATCAACCAGACGAACCTTTATTTAAGGATATGAATTTTGAAATTAAAGCCGGACAAACTGTGGCGATTGTAGGGAAAAGCGGACAGGGTAAAAGTACAATATTAAGTCTTATAGACAAACTGTATAAAGTTGATTCGGGTGCTGTGACTATAGATGGTGTTAATGTTAACGACTTAACCGAAAATAGTTTGCGTGATAATGTCTCTATAGTTATGCAAATTCCATATATTTTCAATACAACAATTATGGAAAACTTGAAGTTTGTTAAAGAGAATGCTACCGATGAAGAAGTATATGAAGCCTGCAGAAAAGCACAAATTCATGATTACATAACTACATTGCCTAATGGCTATGAAAGTTTGATAGGCGAAAATGGTGTAGTATTAAGTGGTGGCCAACGTCAAAGATTGGCTATTGCTAGAGCATTGCTTAAGAATAGTAAAATAATATTGTTTGATGAAGCAACATCTGCTTTGGACAATGAAAGTCAACATAAGATAAAAGAAGTTATAGATGGATTAAAAGAAAAACACACTATCATAATAGTTGCGCATAGATTATCGACTGTAGTAGATTGTGACAAAATAATTGTTATAGACCATAATCTAGTTGAAGCCGAAGGCACTCATAAATATTTAATGCGTAACTGTGATGTGTATAAGGAATTATATAAGACAGAAGAAGATAATTCTAAAGTAGATAATGTTAGTGAGTGATTATAGATTAATAAATTTATTAATGTAATATATTAATTATGTTTACGAAAAAGAGAAGATTATTAATAATCTTTTCTTTTTTTATGTGTTTTGGTTTTTAAAAGCACAGATATTTTGTTACAATAAAATTACTAAAATAAAGGAAATGGTGTATATGGCGAGCAAAGATTGTATTTTGAAAGGTAAAAATCTAGATGAAGTATTGGAAGAAGTCCATAAAAATTCTGACCAAATAGCAGAGTGTATGAAAGATGGTGCTTGTGAGACTTGCTGCAATAGAGTAAAAACTTATGATGAAGTAATAGGAGATTGTGCGGGTGACCCTACCGAACTTATTCACTGTTTGCAGTTAATTCAAAACGAGTTTGGTTATATATCTGAAGAAGCAGTTAAGGCTATTTCAAGTAGTTTACATGTACCAGAAAGTGAAATTTTTTCTGTAGTAACTTTCTATTCACAATTTACCTTAAAACCAAAAGCAAAATATAACATAGAAGTATGTATGGGTACTGCATGTTATGTATTGGGTGCATCTAAAAGCATAAAGAAATTTGAAGAAAAATTGGGTATCAAAGTTGGCGAACAAACCAAAGATAATAAGTTTGCATTATGTCAATCTCGTTGTTTAGGCTGTTGCGGATTGGCTCCAGTGATTTCTATCAATGGTCAAATACATGGTAAAGTAACCGAAGATAAAGTTGACGAAATTTTGTCTAAATTGGATTAAGGGGGAAAACTATGACTTATCAAGAATTAGTTGAATTACATGATAAACGTTTAAAAGAAATCGATGCAAGATTTAACAAAAACTCTACCAGTAAAGAAATTATGGTATGTTCTAGTACTGGCTGTAAAAGTAATCAAGGCGATAAAGTTATTGAAGCATTTAAGTCACAACTTGCTAGCCATAATATTACCAATGTTAGTGTCGAGCGCACGGGGTGTTTTGGATTATGTGCTTTAGGTCCAATAGTTATAGTTTATCCAGAAGGTACTTTTTATTGTAGAGTTACTCCAGAAGGAGCAAAAGAAATTGTTGAACAACATATAGTTGAAGGTAAGATTGCTACCAGATATTTATATGACCCAGATAAACCAGAACAAAATAAAAAACACGATATTGATTTTTATAAAAAGCAAATGTTTATTGCTAGGAAAGACTCGGAATTTATTAATCCGGACAATATATTAGATTATATAGCACTTAATGGTTATACAGCATTACATAAAGTGTTGACTCAGATGACTCCACAACAAGTTATTGAAGAAATTAAGACTAGCGGGTTAAGGGGACGTGGTGGTGCTGGATTTACTACTGGATTAAAGTGGGAATTTACTGCTAAAGAGAATGCCCCACAAAAGTATGTAGTGTGTAATGCAGATGAAGGCGACCCCGGTGCTTTTATGGACAGAAGCATAATTGAAAGTGATCCACATAAGATAGTAGAAGCCATGTCTATTGCTGCCTATGCTGTAGGTGCAAACAAAGGTTATGTTTATTTACGTGCCGAGTATCCTTTGGCTGGAGAAAGATTGTCAAAGGCTATTGAAGATGCTAGAAAATACGGATTACTGGGAGATCATATTTTTGGTACTGATTTCTGTTTTGATTTAAGTATAAAATATGGTGCAGGAGCATTCGTGTGTGGAGAAGAAACCGCCCTTATGCATTCACTAGAAGGTAAACGTGGAGAGCCACGAACTCGTCCACCATATCCAGCACAAAAAGGTGTATTTGATTGTCCTACTGTACTTAATAACGTAGAAACATATGCCAATGTTACCGAAATAATCCGCAATGGTGGGGACTGGTATAATAAAATAGGTATGGGTAAAAGTACAGGTACAAAAGTATTTGCATTAAGTGGTAAAGTTAAACATACTGGACTTATTGAATTGCCTATGGGTATGACTTTAAGAGAAATAATATTTGATATAGGTGGCGGTGTACCTAATGGTAAAAAATTTAAAGCCGTTCAAATCGGTGGGCCAAGTGGTGCATGCTTACCTGAAGAAAAACTTGACCTGCCAGTAACTTATGATGATTTAAGCAATAATGGTGCTATGATGGGAAGTGGTGGACTTATAGTATTAGACGAAGATAGTTCAATGGTTGAAGTAGCAAAATTCTTCCTAGAATTTATTTGTGATGAAAGTTGTGGTAAATGTACACCATGTCGAATAGGTAATCGTAGGCTACTAGAATTGCTTAATAAATTGCTTGATGGCGATGGTACTATGGAAGATATAGACGAATTGGAAACATTAAGTTACTTTATTAAAGAGAATAGTCTGTGTGGACTAGGACAAACTTCGCCTAATCCGGTATTGTCAACATTAAAGTACTTTAGACACGAATATGAAGCACTTCTTGACAAAAAACATAATGTAACTGACAAATATCAGATTAATAAGACTAAATGTATAGGGTGCTCTGCTTGTGCTAGGTCTTGTCCAGTTAAGTGTATTCATGGCGAAATTAAAAAACCTTTTGAGATAGACCAGGAAAAATGTATATCTTGTGGCGGGTGTATGCGAACCTGTAAATTTAATGCGGTAGAAAAAGTGTAAGGGGTGAGTTATGTCTAAAGTTAATTTAATTATAGATGGTGTTAATATTGAAGCAGATGATACAGATACTATACTTACTGCTGCTAGGAAAGCAGGTATTATTATACCTACACTATGCTACTTGAAAGATGTTAATAATGATGGTGCGTGTAGAGTCTGTGTTGTTGAATGTAAAGGTAAAAACAATTTGATTACTGCTTGTAATAATCCAGTACGTGATGGTATGGAAATACAGACTTGTAGTCCTAAAGTATTGGAAGCGAGAAAAACTAATATCGAATTGTTGTTATCTAACCACAACAAAAATTGTCTTACCTGTGGCAAGAACCTTAATTGTAAATTACAAAAATATAGTTATGAATTCGGTTGTGACGAAAATAAAATACATGGAGTAAAAAACAACTATGAACTTGATTTAAGTTCGCCATGTATTGTGAGAGATAACAACAAATGTATCTTGTGTGGTAGATGTGTACAAATGTGTAAAAAAATTCAGGCTACAAGTGCTATACAAAAACAAAATCGTGGATTCAAAACTATGGTTAATTGTGCTTTTGATAAACCTATTAATGAAAGTACTTGTGTGGGTTGTGGTCAATGTGTTTTAGTGTGTCCGACAGGTGCATTATTAGAAACAAGTAATATTAAAAAAGTTATGAGTTTTATGTCCAATCCAGACAATGTTGTTATAGCACAAGTTGCTCCAGCAGTACGTGTTGCTATTAATGAAGAGTTTGGCTATCCTATGGGTACATTTAACGAAGGTAAATTGGTTACCGCACTTAAACGTGTAGGATTTGGCAAAGTGTTTGATGTTAATGTAGGGGCAGACTTTACAGTAATGGAGGAAAGTGCAGAGTTGCTTGTACGTATAAAGAATAATGAAAATCTACCACTATTTAGTAGTTGCTGTCCAGCATGGGTTAAATATTTAGGTATACATTATCCAGATATGGTACAACACTTGTCGACTTGTAAAAGTCCCAATGAAATGCTGGGTGCTTTGATTAAAAGTTATTATGCAGAAATAAATGATATTGACCCTAGTCGAATTAAAGTAGTTGCAATTATGCCTTGTACTGCTAAAAAACAAGAGATTATAGGTAACCATGATGTTGATGCCGTGCTTACTACTAGGGAACTTGCTACTTTCATAAAATATAAAAATATTAGTTTTGATCACTTGCAAGAAAGTCAATTCGATAATCCTTTAGGACACTATAGTGGTGCGGGATTAATATTTGGTGTTACTGGTGGAGTTACCGAAGCAGTATTACGTACAGTCGCTGATAAACTTACAGGTAAAGATAATTCACAAGTAGATTTTGAAGTAGTTAGAGATAGTGCGGGTATAAAAGAAATAAGTCTTAATGTTGCAGAAAAACAACTTAATATATGTGTTGTTAATGGGCTTAAGAATGCGCAGACAGTTATGGACAAGATAGTAAGCGGAGAAAAACAATATCATTTTGTAGAGTTTATGGCTTGCCCAGGTGGTTGCGTTAATGGTGGCGGTCAGCCTTATGTTGATTATACTAAATGTGATTATTATGATGTGGCGAAGATAAGAGCGAAAGGACTGTATGTGTATGATAAAAAATTGGGAGAAAGAAAGAGCCATAAAAACCAACAAGTTAAAGATATATATAATAATTTCTTAATCCCCAACAAACTTAATTATAAATTACTACATCATCATCATTAAAAATAACAAAAAGAACATATTGATTAATTTTCAATATGTTCTTTTTTTTGTTGTATTTAATTTTAATTTTAATTTTAATGTTAATGTTTAAATTAAATTATCTTGAAAGTATTATTTTTTATTGCTTTTAATTGTTGTGTTTGTCTAGATATTTTTGTAATGGGGCACAAGGTTTACCTTTATACAATACGAATAGATGGTGAAGTGAACGTGATGCGGAGATGTATAAGTTTTGATATTCGAATTCACTACTATAATTGTTTTCGCCAGCATTAGGTATTATAACACAGTCAAATTCTAGACCTTTACTTTGAAACGATGGTACTACTATTAACCCATTAGGTAAAGTAACTGATTTAGCAGTAATAGTTTCAACTTGTATATTTGCATTTTTTAAAATCTCTACATAATAATTACATTCATCTTGGTCTTTTGTGATTATGGCTATGTTTTTATATTCTCTATCAGCCACTTCGTTAAGTATTTCTTTTAGTCTTTCTATAAATTCACTGTCATCTTTTACTTTAATAACTTTAGGTTTATTACCACCTTTTCTTACCATAACTACATCTTCTCTGCCACCTATGGTGTTGCATAAGTCGCCTATTTCTTCACTGGTACGATAACAACGATTAATAGTTAAGTACATCGAATTATCGAATAAACTATGTAGTTGTTCGATGGCTTGTTTACTTTCTTTAGGACACATACTTTGACCATAGTCACCAAGTATTGTTTTTGAACATGGATACAATATGTTAAGTACTCTAAACTGCATAGGACTATAATCTTGCATTTCGTCTACTACTAAATGTTGGATAGATGTAAAACTTGATAGTCCTTCTAGATAATCATCTATAAGCATGATAGGGAAGGCATCTTCGTATTTTATTTTCCCGTTATATTTTGTAAATGTAAATCCGTGTTCTTTTAAGAAATCAGTGTATAATATATAGTTTAAATTTTTTGGTGTAAGGTATCTTAAATATCTTTCAATAGCGATATTAGTTTTGTGTTCGCTATATTCAAAATCCCATAAAGCACTTTTTACAGCAAGTTGACCTTTGATTTTATTTTTAATTTGCCACAATGGAAGATTGTAATATTGTTTAAATACTTCAATAATACTTTCTTTTTCCATAACAAAATTTTCTTTTACAAAGTCACTAAAATGGAGATACTTAAATATATTTTCTTGTAGGAAAGTCTCCAAGTCTTTAATTATTTGTATAGAATTTTTATAAGAAATATCAGGAGTTAGTTTTCTTAACTTTAGTATACGTTCGTACTGTTCGGCCTTGTTTTCTACTTTTTGTTTTCTTTCATAATAGTAATCATTAATTATTCGGTCGAAGTTAATGCTTTTAATATTCTCTTCACCCATTTCTGGTAAGACATTAGATATATAATCTTCAAATACTGTATTAGGAGATAATATCTGTATGTTATGTGAGTTAAGCACATTGCGTTGTCGGTATAGTAGGAATGCAATACGATGCAGTGCTATACTAGTTTTTCCGCTTCCTGCCACACCTTGTACTATAACATTGGTTTTGTATGGAAGTCTAATAATGTTGTTTTGTTCTTTTTGAATGGTTGCAACTACGTTACGCATTTTTTCACTAGTGTTGTGTGATAGTGTTTCTTGCAATATTTCATCATCTATCTTTAGTGAACTATTGATTATATATTGTAGTTTGCCTTTTTCAATTTTGATTTGGTTCTTTGACAACAACTCCACATCGTTGGTTGTGTCTTCTACTGTATATTGGGCAGGCCCAACTTCGTAGTCGTAGAACAAACTTGATATTGGGGCACGCCAGTCCAATATAAATGGAGCGGGCGGATCGTTAAATCCTGTAAGTCCTATGTAAAGTTCTTGTTCTTTTCCGTCTTCTTTAATACGAATTTTGCCATAGTATGGACTATCTAACATTTTGTCAAGACTGCGTAGCATTCTAAATACCACCATATAGTCGTCCACAGTTTGGTCAAAAATAGTTTTGTTTAGAGCCTTTTCTACATCGTCCATATCGGTAATGGAGTCCCAGAATTCGGCTCTGCTTTTAAGTCCTTTGTCCAAGTAGTATTGTTTTTCGTCTTGCAGAATCTCTTTTTTCTTCTGCACAGCAATTAAGGTATCATCTAGCACTTGTGTTTCGTGTTGGGTTTGGTCAATGCTCATTTACACCTCTCTACTATTAAATTTTTAGGACTAAAAAAGTGCTAAAAACGTAGAAATTACCGATTATTTCAATATTTTTAGCACCAAAATTAGTGAGTAAATTTTATCATAGTTTAATTTTTAAGTCAATAGTTA
>SAMEA104315432__coassemble_533_pt1 | contig 18535 bp, 19 predicted proteins | sample SAMEA104315432__metabat2_high_PE_031 | metagenome-assembled genome bin SAMEA104315432 (sample SAMEA104315432) | gut metagenome | biome: Monkey gut; feature: monkey-associated habitat; material: faeces | place: China | collected 2013
GAGAATAGAGTTGTCTATGAAATAATAGATGTCCTTAACGGAAAATGTCGTACAAAACAAGCATTAATACAAGATTTTTTTAATCCTAATTTATATATTTTACCTAGTGTGCATTCACTTAATAATATTAATATTACTAGTGAACAGATTAAATTTATTATTTCTCAAGTGGAAAGTATGTTTGATTATATATTGATAGATTGCCCAGCAGGGATAGAAATAGGTTTTCATCGAGCAGTGAAATGTTCGGATGAAGCCATAGTGGTTACGACACCACATATATCTGCTATACGTGATGCTGATAAAGTAATATCACTATTACATAGTTACCAATTAACTGATACTAAATTAGTGGTTAATAGAGTGCGTGGGGACTTGGTAGCAAGTAAAGAAATGTATAGTGCAGATACAATAAAAGATTTTTTAAATATAGATTTACTTGGAGTTATACCAGATGATGATGGAGTTAATTTAGCATTAAATACTGGTACTCAAATTAATAAATCAAGTATGGCATATCAATCATTTATGATGGTGGCACGCAATATACATTTAGGCGAAAGAAATATATTCGATTATACAAAAAAGTATAGGGGGATAATAGGAAATATTAGAAAGAAAATAAGGAAGTACGTATAATGAAAGAATTAGAATATGAGAATAGATTGAAGAATGTGTTGGTTATAGATAAACAAGATAATCCATTAAAAATAGTAAAAGTACTTAAGTCTGATATACTCAATGTATTAAGTAATTATATGGACATAACCAATGATGATCTAGATTTAACAATAACTGTAGATGAATATGGTAACTTTATTTTTAATGCGTATTCTAAAGTAAGAAGATTGAAAAATTTAAGTGCAATACTTAACTAAATTGTAATAATAATGGTTTTATAGTCATATTATTTTTAGTAAATAGGGAGTGTAGTATTATGAAAATTAAACTAAATTCACTAACTAAAAAAGAAATAAAACACCTGTATGTTAAAAAGATAACTAAAAATAATTTTATGACTTTTTCAGTAACAATTTTGCTAGTTGTTATGTTGGTTTTAGGATTAAAATTTAGTAATAATTTTTCGGGTTATGACCAATTGTGTACTAAAGTTTATAATCCTATCAATCCACTTTTTAATGATAATGCGGGTATAATGTTTACTAGTAAAGTACTTGATAAATTAAGTAAAAAGACATTAAAATTTATAACTCCAATTAAATGTAGTAATATTGAATTTAGTGATGGAGATATTAATTATACGATAGATGCAAGTATTATGATTATCTCTCCAGAAGATGGAATTATTAACAGTATAGGATATATGCCCAATGGCGAAAAATATATAGAAATTGCTCATTCTAAAAATATAGTTTCTCGTATAGAAAACATATATATTACTGGTGTTGTTGCAGGGCAAGTTGTGGCTAAGGGAAAGGACATTGCTACTGCTAGCATTGGTAGTGTTGTTAAGTTTTCTGTGTATGAAGACGGGGCAAAAATCACTAATTTAAAACTAAATAAAAATGTGATTTCATGGGAAAAATAAAGTTTGAATTTCACCCGTTATTTATAATCATTGCATTTTTTATTGTGTATTTTGGTTGGGCTTATCAATTTTTAATATATTTTATTGTTTTATGTTTACATGAGTTTGCGCATTACTTTGTGGCAAAAAGATTGGGTTATGTGTTAAATAAAATGGTGTTTATGCCATATGGTGTAGGTTTAGGTGGTAAAAATCAAATTATAAATTCTCATCACGAAATTATGATTGCTATGGCTGGACCTGTGTTTAATATAATTTTGGTATTATTAACAATAGTGATTTGGTGGCTTTTTCCAGTCAGTTACGTATATACGGATATTTTTGTTTTTGCTAATTTAACTTTGGGTATTTTTAATCTTTTACCATTGTTTCCGCTAGATGGTGGTAGAGTATTGGTATGTCTGCTTAACAAAAAAATTAACATTAATAAAGTGTATTTAATTATGAAAATTATGGGTATTATAGGTAGTGCTATTTTTGCATTACTATTTATTTTATCAGTATTTTCAAAAATTAATTTAACATTCTTTTTTATCTCTTTATTTTTATTTTCATCTTGTTTTGGTAATGATGCAAATGTGTATTTTGAACGCACCCATGTTGTTAATTTAAGTAAAAATGTATTTAATCCTATGCCAGTTAAACATTACATAATTAATAAAAATACACCACTATATAAATTGGTTAAATATATAAAATCGGGCGATTATACTATCTTTTATTTAATGGATAATAATAAAATTGTTAAGGTAATTACCGAGCAAGAATTAATCAAGATTTTAGAAAAAAATAAGACATAGATATTTTAGTTCTATGTCTTTTATTGTACTAATAATTTATTGCTTATAATTGGTACTTATATATATTTTGTTTATAATTAAATGACAAAATTTTAAAAATTAAGTAGAATAATTATGTAATAATTATTTTTATCTATAAAAGGTGGGTTATATGCCATACTACATTACAAAAGATATTATTAATAAGTCAATCATTAATATTTTTAGTGATTCAAAAATCGACAATCAAACTAGAGAATTGATAAGCAATGACCTTGAAAATCTCGAATTAAATGTTCCTAATAGCAATCAATATTGTGAGATAATTAAGAAGGCAAATTTAGACAATGCAAGTTTATTTAATGTATCCGATATGCTATTTCAATTGAAAGATTATAAGTTTTATTTAGGATATGTAGTTAATATATTGATTGAAAGTTGTCACTATAATGATTTGGTAAGATTTTTTTCACATATGTTTGTTAATCATATTGGCGATGTTAATTATGTAAGTAAAGACTTTAACTATGAGTACAATGAAAGATATTTTGATAGATTTATTGAATCGGTTAAATATTGTAGCATCGACAATTTTAGAATAATACCATTTTTATTTTATGTGTATAATAGTGATATAAATGAAGAATGTCATAAATTCTATCGTCCTAGTCTTGAATTTTTAAAAGGTATTATTGCTAATAATGAAGCAAGTTATCTTAACTATATTAATAATCCAGATAATTATTTAACTGGTTATAAGATTTATCTTGATATTTTTGATAAAAAAGGTGCAGATAGATTGATTGATAACTTAATTAATCATAATTATCCATCACTTGATTTATTAATCGAATTATTCTTATACAAAAAAGATGTATGTTTAAATCAACTTAAACAATTCATTATTTGTCAGACAGGGGAAAAACAAATTGATGCACTTAAGTTCTATTTAACTTTTGCACAAGACGTTAAACCTACTTTGCCAGAGTTGTATGAAAAGATAAAAGAAGAAGATGTTAAATCTTTACTTAAAGACGAAATTGAATTAAGCAAGAATGCCAAGTTTAATACTGTAAAAGATTTTGTTGATTATGTTCAACTTGATGATAATACTAATATAGAAGAAGGTATAAGTACTAAATATTTAGTTTACTTAAAAAATAATCAAAAGGCTGATGACAAAATTTTATCATATATCTTTAATATTTTTAAAAACATATCTTCTCCAATAGTAATATCAAAATATAAATATTTAAAAGAATTTTTCACTGAAGCCGAATTAGATAATTTAGGCAATAGACTTTTATTCTCCATGAATAATAGAATTGATAGTGATGATAAATGGGTTGTTACACTTATATGTACTTTATGTTCGCAAGATATTGTATCTAAACTCGTAGATATTGTCCCTACTTGTCTAGGCGATGTAGAATTAAGTAACTTTGTTTTGGGGTGTTTGGTAGAAACCAATAATTCTAATGTTATAGGACTTATAAAACAATTGTATATGGAAAGCAATAATAAGCAAGTGTACTATAACTATCTAGAGATTCTAGCAAAGAATAATGGCATAACAGCATTAGACTATCTAGACGAAATGGTAAGTAATTATGGACTTAATGATGATTGTGAAAGAAAAATTGTTTGCAACGGCGATACGTTGGAATTTAAAATTTCTGATAATTTATCTATAAAAGTTTACAATTTAACTCGTGGACAATATATCAATCTTAACAATCCGCAGTTTGTTGACACTGCTGATGCTATAGAATACTTTAATCAGTTAACACATGAAGTCCGAACACAGATAGATAAATTTTATAGTGCATATGTTAATAGAAGAACATGGACAATTGCAACATTTATAGCCAATATATTGTCTAATCCAATTTTGAAAAAGATTAGTTCAACTTTAACTTGGGGAGCATATATAAAAGATACATTAGTTAAAGTTTACGAAACATCGGAAGATGTTATGCAAGAACCAAATCAAGAAGTAAGGATAGGACTTGTGCACCCAGTAGAAATGAATAATAAAATGCATAAAGAGTTCGAACCATTTAAACAGATTAATAAACAAGTTTTTGTTGCTAACAATGCTAATTACTCTAATTCGTACTCTAACGAATTTAATGGCGTTTTGGTTAATGATATTTCTTTTAGTACACATATGCGTGCTTTAGGATATAAATTAAGCGCTACTGATGGCTCATATTATTACAAAACACTTAAGCATGATAACTTATTTATAAAAGTAGAATTAATTAAATCTAGTATACGTAGTTCAAGTATAGTAGGTAATATTAAATTCTATAATCTTAATCTGGTTCAGACCACTAACTTAAAATATAATTTTAAAGATGTTAAACCTGAAGATGTAGGTAGTATCAACCGTAGAGTATATAGTGATATTCTTAACGATGTCTATGATGCTTGCTATTAATAAAAAAACAACTATGCTATGTAATTGAATTTGATAATTCATTTACAATAGCATAGTTTTTTGTTTTAATCTTTTTCTACATAATTGTCAGAATTGTTAGCCACAAAAGTATCGTTACCACAATTAGGGCAGGCTGGTAGCATACATGTGCAATCTAGTTCAACATGAGTACCGCAATTGCAACATATATATTCTCCTTTGGATTGTTTTGTGTTACAATGACATACGCAATTACAAGCCATAATAATTTCTCCTTTATATTTTTTTAGTAGAATCTGCAAATTTTGTAAAAATATACTTTTTATATTGTTTTTATTACAATATTTTTATATACTTTGATAGTATGAAACAAATATTTAATCCGAGACCTATCTTTGCGGCGTTTGTATGCTTAATTTTAGGGATTGTTGCTACTACCAATATTATTTTAAGTTGCTCTATAATCAATATTATAGTGCTTGTTTTTGCTTGTATAATATTAATAGGACTTGGTGTAATACTTGTATTTAATATGTTTAAGCAGTCATTGTCTAGATTAAGATTACTAGTGGTTGCTTTTTCTTTCATAGCCTTAATAATGGGGAGTGTTATTAGTACAATTGTTATTACTCAACCTATCAAAGAATATTCTGGCGAAGTGTCGATTAGTGGTATAGTTAGTACAATTAAGGAGTATAGCAACGCAAAAATATATTATCTAGAAAATGTTAAGATTAATGATAATTCATCTAGTGGTGAATTAGAATTAATTGTATTTAATAAAGGTAAAGATATAAATATAAAAGTTGGTAATAAAGTTAAATGTGTAGCAGATATATCAACTATTGATAAAAGTAATAAAAATTTATATTTACTTGCTAATAATGTGATATATAAAGCGACTACTCAAATAAGTAACTTAACTTATGATAATTCGATGAACTTTAAGTACTGGATTAAAAACAAAATTAAAGATAATATGAATAAGCATATGAATTCGGGTAATGCAGATATTTCATATTCAATTATATTTGGCGAAAAAGAAAATATGAATAATGACACGTACAAAGTATTTAGTTATTCAGGTATTGCTCATATATTAGCCGTATCAGGTTTACATATAGGATTTTTAGTAACAATGTTATTGTTGCTATTTAAAGTATTTAGGCTTAACCGCCATCTATCTAATGGTATTATAATATCAATTTTAATTTTCTATGCAAGTTTGTGTAATTATACTCCGAGTGTAACTAGGGCAGTTATAATGTCTATAATCTTAATACTAGCAAAAACATTTAATCGTCAGTATGACGGACTTAATTCTATATCAATGGCAGGATTAATTATACTTTTGGTTAATCCATTAAGCATATATTTAGTTGGTTTTCAATTAAGTTTCTTATGTGTATTTAGTATCATGGTGTTTGCTTCTCCAATCACAAAATTATTAACTAGTATTAAATGTCCTTATAAATTGGCCAATTCTATAGCAGTGTCGTTATCAGTTAATATTGGTGTTGCTTGTGTAATGCTTCAAAACTTTAAACAAGTAAGTTTAATTTCTGTATTGTCTAATATGGTAATTCTGCCTATTTTCTCTGTATGCTTTTGTACTATGTTTTTGGTATTATTCTTGGGATTAATATTCCCATTTGTTAATTATGTATTAATAATTCCTAATGTGTTATTGCATTTTATTAAATTACTTGCCAATTTTTTCTGTAATATCAATATAGTTAATTTTGAAGTAATGCATTTTAGTTATGTATTAGTGGCTTTAGGTATAATAGCATCATATATTTATCATTTTGCACTTGTAAAAATAAGTATAAGAAGATGGGTATGTGTAGTAACTGTTATAGTAATTATAGCATCAGGATTTTTAATTAATATTCCACAAAAATTTAATTATAATTATGTTATGGTTAATGTTGATAGTACCGGAGATTATGTATTCATAACCAACAAAGATACTCGTGTCTTAATAGTTAATGATATGTATAATTCGGCTGATATTATAGAAGACCTTAACGAAATCAAGGTTAACCATATTGATTATATAGTGGTTAATAAATATAGCGTTAAGCAAAAAGATATGATTAATGAGTTAATCTCTAAATACAAAATAAAAGTTATGTATGTAGATTCTAGAATGGAAAATATTATATATAATTCGTTTAGTCGTAATATCTTTGTTAGAGTAATAAGTGACGATAACAACACATTTACAATTAATGATATTAATTTTAAAATCGTGGGTGGTTTAGATGAAAATTTGGGTGTAATAGCCAATTATAATGATACTTCAATATTAATCCTTAATAACAATGCCAACAATTCTAAATTAAAGTTGTATTTAGACGATAATATATATGATTATGTGATTACTACTAAAGGTACAGACTTTAAAGATTTACAAGCAAAAACAATAATTAATCGTAATAATATTAGCGAGTTTGAATTTAAAAATTTACTTGACAATGTGAAGGCTTAACTAGACTAAATATGAAAAAATAGGTATACTATAAATATGAAATATGTAGAGTTAAAAAGTTCATTAAAAAACAATATTTGTAATAATTATCTGTTATTTGGGACAGATGAATTTTTGCTTAACAAAAGTGTGGAACTTATCTTTAAAGCACTTAATATCAATGTCGTGGATATGAACTATCAAAAGTTTTTAGGTGAAAGCATTGATTTTGATGATGTTATTAAAGCACTTGATACTATGCCAGTCTTTGATGAAAGAAAATTGGTAGTAGTATATCTTAATGTAAAAACCAGTGTAACCAATCTTAATAAACTTAACAATTATTTAAAATCACCCAATCCACAAAGTGTATTAGTGTTAGTAGAAGGCGATAATATTAACGATGTAAAGTCTATTGAATCACGTTTTGAAAAAGTAGACTGTAATAGATTAAGTGAAGATGTAGTTAATAAGTTTGTACTTAACGAACTTAAAAAAGCCAATACCAATATTACAGTATCAGCACTAAAGATACTTAATGAGTACTGTGTGTATGATTTAACAAAGATAGTTAACGAATTATCCAAACTTATAAGTTATGTTAGCGATAAGAAACTTATTGAAGAACAAGATGTTAAATTGTTGGTTAATAAGACTTTAGAGTTCCAGATATACGAACTTACCGAAAACCTTGCAAAAAAGAATAAAAATAGAGTATTTGAAATTCTAGATATTCTTAAATCTAAAAAAGATATTTATCGTACCATTATGCCATTAATTTATAATCACTTTAGACGTTTGTTTTATGTAGCAATATCTAAAGAAGCAAAGAGTGAACTGAGCATAATGCTAGGTGTTAAAGACTATGCGATTACTGTTGCATATAAACAAAGTAAAATGTTTACTAAAGTCCAATTAAAGAATATTCTTAACGATATGGAGCAATTGGATTATGAACTAAAAACTAGTGCTATATCCAATGATTTGGCTATAGATTACTTGGTGTTAAAAATGCTTAACTATTAAAGATAGTAATAAATGAAAAAATAAAGCAATATTTACAATTTTTTTACTTGCAATAATTATATTAATGTGCTAAAATATTGCAGATTTCAAAAATATCAAATATATCAAGGAGAAAACAAGTGGCAAACATTAAATCAGCAAAGAAGCGTATTAAAGTTATTGATCGCCAAAGAGCAGAAAACAAATTTGTAAAAGCAACTATCGCTACTTATACAAAGAAATTTAGAGCATTAGTTGAAGAACGCAAGTTTGATGAAGCCGAGGTTAAACTTAAAGAAACTATTAGTTTGATTGACAGTGCTGAATCTAAAGGTATTCTACATAAAAACAATGCTTCTAGAAAAGTTGGCAGATTGTCTTATGCTTTAGCAAAAGCAAGATTTGAAGCAAAACCTGTAGAAGAAGTAGAAGTTAAACCAGAAGTTAAAGCCGAAGTTAAAGAAACTAAAGTTGAAGAAACTAAAGTTAAAGCAACTAAAGTTAAAGAAACTAAAGTTGAAGAAACTCCAGTTGCTAAAAAGACTACTAGAAAGACTGCTGCAAAAACTGCAGAAGTTAAAGAAGAAAAGCCTGCTAAAAAAGCAACTAAAGTTACTGCAAAGAAAGAAGAAAAAGCAGATAAAGCAGAAAAACCTGCTAAAAAGGCTACAAAGAAAACTACTAAAGCCGAATAATAAAAATCACCATAGCAATATGGTGTTTTTTATTTTTTAATATGAATATATTTGTGTCTTAATTATCTAATTGTTCTATAAAAGATATAAGTGTTATATTGCAATAGATATAATTAATTATTTGTTTTATCTTTTTATTTAATAATAATTAATTATTTGTTATATATAAAATCAAAAGGCACTATTTTTATGCATATGTACATATTGATAGTGCCTTAATATTTTTTATGCTGTCTTTAACTCCAATTTCCATTGAAAATGCATTAGTTTAACAAGCATTTTATTTAGTATATTATTTAATTTAATTGTTTGATTTTTTATGCCGTGCGACTGTTTCGCTTTAGGTATGGCATATATTTGTTCAAGTTTGGTATGTAATTTTTCACATTTAATTAACAGCAAGATATATTCGCATACGTCCTTATTCTCTAGTTTTGTTGTATATTTGTTCATAGATTATCCTCCCTTGTTCTTTTTTAAATTATAAATCGACATTATTCATATTTCAACAACAATAAAACATATTTTTTTATACAATATTGCATTGTTGACGTATTTACTCATTTTTTGTTATTTTTCGACATACTACGACATTATAACCATAGTTTTTATATATGCACATTTGTTAAAATGTAGTATTATTATTCTGATTTTGCTTAACCTAGTTTTAGGGGATTTATGACAGAATTAATTAATGAGAGTAGTAGCCAAGATGTATTAAAAGGAAGAATGTATCATCTTAAATATAATATTACAAAACAAAAATTTTTAGATCACGAAAAAACTTATTTATTATACAATGTTCCTACTATACTTTCTGCTGTATTAGAAGAACAAGAATACATTATTAACCAATTGGCTAGTAGTATCAAACGTTTCTTATGTGATTGTGAAAAAATACTTGTGGTAGGGCTGGGTAATAGACATATCAACTCTGATAGTTTTGGTACGCAATGTATACGTAGAGTTATAGCAACTAGACAATTGATTAATAGTACTCGAGAAGTAAGTGTTATTAGTCCTAGTGTATTTGGTTTAACTGGTATTGAAAGTGCTGATATTATTAAAAGTGTTGGTAATATTGTTTCACCAGACTGTGTGATACTTATTGATACTTTGTGTGCTAATGATTATAATAATTTGCTTACTAATATTCAAATATCTGATGATGGATTTCAGCCGGGTGCTGGTGTAGGAAATATAAGAAAAAATATTAACGATAAAACAATAAATGTTAAAACTATATCAATTGGTGTGCCACTTGTGGTGTATGCAAAAACACTTGTAGGTAATGTATTGGGTAAAAATAATTATCGTACCAATAATGCCAAGTTTAATGAGTTGGTTGTTACTACTAAAGATGTAGATGTATCTATAAAGAAAATATCTTATATAATATCTTCTGCTATTAATTTAGCACTTAATGATTATAGTCTTTCCGAACAAAATATAATACTAGGATAATCTTTGTGGGTATTAGTATTGTAAGTTTACTAAAACAATAATGACTATAGTATCTTATATAATTAAATTGTTAAGTAGAGAGTTAATAAGATAAGTTATTTAAATTAAATATAATAAAAAACTAGTAACATTATTTAGTTATTACTAGTTTTTTTATGATTATTTTTAGTATTATTATTTTTCATTAATGATGTTTTCATCATTGTTATTTGTGGCTAGGACATTTTGCTTATTTGTACTTGCGATTTTTTCTTTTCTATGTTTAACGTAGTCGAATATAAACATTGTTACTAAAGACAACACTACAAGTAATAATCCAGTAAACCACCAAGTTAATATCGTACCTTCTAATAGTGGGGAAGTGATATTCATAGCACTGGTGTGACTTGTAGCACTTAATAGGAATAATCCATATGTCATAACACAACATAATCCAAGTGGTAAGTAATACCATTTTTTAAGTGTTGGTACAAAATAATGAGTTATAAACATAAGTGTAATCAAGTAGAACATAATTGAATGATGTAACAACCCAGAGATTGTTGCTGGATACAAAAATGATTGATCTTGACCAATAAAGTCAGGGTATATTAAAGTAACTAGTCCACCTATAAAACCTAAATAGCATATGAAATGGAAGAAACCACAATCTTTTTTGCCTACTAATACACTAATAGACAATAGAAAACTTGATAATCCACAGAAAGTGTTAGGTATAAGTTGAATCCAGTTGTTTTTGTCTATACAGATTGAAATTCTGTTCCAGATAACAGCAAGCAATAATGCAAGTGCTATGGATTTAATTACTATAGTAAGAGTTTTTTCATTTTTAACAAACTTTAATATACAGTATGTACCTACAACTGCTAGTATGATAAAAATAGCGAGATAAGTTAGATGTTGCCACCCAAAAATTTTTGGATACATAATATTCTCCTTTTTGTCGTTTTGAGTATAACATAAGTATTTGATAATGCGAAATATTTTATCGACTTTTCATATTTGCTTTTTTATTTTTTCATTTTGTGGTTTAATATGTATGTATTAAGGAGTGTTATTATGGAAACTTTAAAAGCAGGTTGTTATTTAGTGGATTTTGATAATAAAAAAGTTGGACTAATATATAGACGACATTTAAACGATTATTCTTTTCCTAAAGGACATCTTGAAGATAATGAATCTTTGGAAGAATGTGCATTAAGAGAGACTGCTGAAGAGACCAAACGTGATTGTGAAATTATTAAGTCTATACCACCAATTGTAGATGAATATACTACTCCACGTGGCGAGCATTGTAAGTGCTATATGTATGTGGCAAAAGATATAGGAAAGAGTGATAACACATCTTGGGATACTCATGATTTAATATGGGTAAATATAGATGAAGTTGAACAAAAATTAACATATGATAGTTTAAAGAAATATTGGCGTGTAGCCCAACAATATATTTTAGATATAATAAAGGAAGTTAAATAATATGGCAGATGAAGTAATTAAATTTGAAAATGGCGATGAATATGTAGGCGAAGTAGATAATGGAATGTTTAATGGCAAAGGCAAATTTACTCTAGTTGAAGGTATAGTCTATGAAGGTAATTTTGTTAATGGTGTACTAAAAGGACAAGCCAAAATAACTTATCCTAATGGTAATGTATTTGAAGGAGATGTTTGCATAGGCGACCCTAATGTTACTGATTATAAAGGTAAGGGTAAATATACTGCCAATAATGGTACTGTATTTGAAGGTACATTTAATAATGCTACATTAACAGGAACTTGCACAATTAAGTTTGTTAGTGGCGAAATATATGAAGGTGAAATTAAAAACGGCGTTTTTAATGGTAAAGGCAAATTATCATATAATGGAACAGTATATGATGGTACTTTTGTCGATGGTAATTTTGATGGAGAAGGAACTATAACATATCCCAATGGTAATTACTATCGTGGCAAGGTTAAGGACAATGTACCATGTGGTGTTGGTTATATGACCTATGGTAAAAATAATTATACTGGCGAATTTAAAGATGGTATAAGAGAAGGTAAAGGTATATACAAATTCGAACAAGGTTCGGTATATACTGGTGACTTTGTTAATGATATGTTTGACGGAACTGGAGAGATTGTTAATCCGGACGGCACACATTATAAAGGTGGCTTCAAGGCAGGTCAATTTGATGGCGATGGCGAGTATACTTTTGCTACTGGCGAAGTATATAAAGGTGGATTTAAAAATGGACAATTAGTTGGCACAGGTACAATAACTACAAAAGAAGGCGTAGTTAAAAAATGTGTCTGCGAAAAGGGTATGGTAAAAATTGTAGAATAAAAATTGTAAATTATATAATGTATTTATTACATTTATACGACTAATTTATAGTTTGATTTTTTTGCTTTTTATAACCTTTTACTGGTACTATGCAATGTGGTATATTGAATACTAAATAACGGCTTTATTTAGTTAAATAACTAATATTTGAATAGTACCTATTAAATATAAAAGGAAATATAGAAATGATAATATTAGATGTAAACAAAGTTTCAAAGAATTTTGGTTACGGACAATTGTTTAGTGATGTGTCATTTTCACTTAATGATGGCGAATCTATATCTATCGTGGGACCCAATGGTTGTGGTAAGTCGACTTTGCTTAAGATAATAGCAGGTATAGAAAAAAGCGACACAGGTAGTATAAGTATAAAGAAAGGTGCTAGTGTCGTTTATCTAGATCAGACTTCATCTGATAGAGTAGATGATCGTATAGTAAAAGACATAATTAAAGAATCTTTTTCAGATTTATTTACAATAGAACAAAAGATTAAACGTATGGAATATGCTATGTCTACTAGCATAGACGCTAGTGAGAAATTGTTACATGATTATTGTGAATTAATAGAAAAATTTACTAGTATAGGCGGGTATGATATTGATACTAGACTTATGACTATATGTACTGGATTACATATCACAGACACTATGCTTAATGAAGTATATACTAATTTAAGTGGTGGCGAAAAGACGCTAGTTCAACTTGCTAAAGCACTACTTAAACATCCGGATTTAATATTACTAGATGAACCTACCAATCACTTTGATATTCAAAGAATTGAATGGCTTGAAAACTATATAAAAGAGTTTAAAGGTGCATCAGTGATTGTTTCGCATGATAGATATTTTTTAGATAAGATGTCTAATAAAATACTTGATTTAAGTGGTAATGTCCCTAAAGTGTACAATACCAATTATACTGGTTATATTAATGAACGTGACCGTGATTTTGAAAAACAAATGTCTAGTTATAAAGACCAACAACAAGTTATTAAAAGACTTCAAGAACAAATTAAATATTTTAGTGAACGTGGTATGGCTACCAATAGTTCGACACTATGTAATAGAGCACATGCACTTCAAACAAAACTAGATAAAATACTTGAAAATAAAATTGATAGACCTAGAGAAGAAAAGAAATTAAATATAGATTTTAACAAAGAAGATAAGGGTAGCAAAAGAGTAATTGAAGTAAAGGATTTAACCATTACTACACCCAATGGACGAAAAATACTTGATAAAATTAATTTGATTATTAAAGCCAAAGAAAAAGTGGCACTTATAGGTAATAATGGTAGTGGTAAATCTACTTTTGTTAAGACTATTATGGGATTGCAAGACCTAAAAATTGACGGGGAAGTATTTGTAGGACCTAGTGTAAAAATTGGTTATTTGCCCCAAATCATCAATTTTGATAATGAAAAACTTGACTTGCTTAATTATTTTAAAGAGTTGCTTTGTATTCATGAACAAAAAGCAAGAGAAATATTGGCACGATTTAAGTTTGGGAAAGGAGATGTTAACAAACTAGTTAAAAACTTATCTGGTGGCGAACGTATAAGAGTAAGACTTGCGTGTCTACTTGAACAACATGTTAATTGTCTTATCTTTGACGAACCTACTAACCATATTGATATATCAACAAAAGAAGTGCTTGAAAATGCAATTGAAGATTTTGACGGCACAGTAATATTTGTTTCGCATGATAGATATTTTATTAATAAATTAGCAGAAAAATGTGTAGAGTTTAAAGATGGGAAAGTAAGAGTCTTTGAAGGAAATTATGACTATTATAAACAACAATTAAAGAATCAAAAGGTTTAGTTATATGAAAAACGTAATTATTGGTGGAACTGTAAGGTCGGGTAAAACAACTTTGGCTTGTAAATTATTTAATGAAACAAAAATATCGTTATGCGAAAGCGATACTATTGTTAATGCTTTTAATGAAGTATATCCGCAACTAGGTATTTTACATAAAAAGCCGAAAGAATCGCGTGAGATATTTAAACCTTTTTTGTTTGAAGTACTTAATGGATTTGTTAGAAGTTTAAAATATAAGAACGTACCAACAGTTTTCCCGGGCTCTCAATTTTTGCCAGAGCACATTGCCCAATATGGACAATTGGATAGATATGTTGTAATTTTTCTTGGTATGGGACATACAACTGCACAAAAATTGCTAGAAAGATTTAGAGAAAAAGATGGTGTAGGTGATTGGACTGCAAATTTTAGCAATGAGAAACTTATACATATATGTAAACAAATTATTGAAGAAAGTTTAATTATTGAACAACAATGTCAACAATATGGATTCTTGTATTATGACACTTTTGATAATAGAGAAGCGACTTTTAATACTATTGTAAGTATGATTAAAGAGATTAATAAATAAAAGAAAAAATATCGTATTATACGATATTTTTTTTAAGCAAAAAACATAATAACTTGTTTTTTATGCTGTGATTATATTGTGTAAACGTTGGTATAAGAACGCTAACTATTCTCATACTATATCACAAAAATATGTATTATTGTTTTATGATTATTATGATATATGGTTATTGAAGTGATTGATACCTGTCTATTTCTTTTGTTATCCAAGCCATAATTACATCTACTACCATATCTATTTCTTGTATAGTTAAATCACGATTAAATGGTATGTGATACCATTTGTTAAGACAAGTCCTACAACAAGTTGCAGTGGCATGTTGTGCTATAAATACAGGGTGTCCATGTGTAGGAGTTTGTTTGCCATCGTTTTTTGGATTCATTGGTGCGAGTTTTTTTATAATAAAATCATAAGCATGACGTCTGATAGTGTCCATACCTTTATTATTGATATAATCTATATCATTAGGTTTTAGATGAAAACTTGACCTAAATTTAGATGTATTGAGTTGGTTAAGTATATTGGTTGTGTTCATATTAGTATTGTAGTTATATTGTTTGCGTTTTTCAACTAAAATCTACTATTCTATATTATTTTTGTAAGTGTTTGATTTAAGGACTAAAAATATTGTGATTGCATTTATCAATAAAAAACTACACTGGATTATTAAGTGTAGTTTTTTTTAATAATTTATTTTAATTATAGTTATTATATAAATGTGAAAATTTATCTATTTTTCATTAATTCTTGTGTTTCTAAAAGATATTTGTTGTGAAGTTTAAGTTCAAATTTAGTTACCTTATCAATAAACTTCTTTTGTTCTGAATTAAGTTTTTTATATTTATCACCCATCTTCCAATCATCTTTAAATTGTAACATTGAAAATTGGTCGTCATCATTATTAGTGTTACTATCTTCACTAAAATCATATATTTGCTCGTCAAAATCTTCTTGACCACGTAATTTTTTAGTACTTACTTTTACTATTTTATTACCTAATGCGTGATACATAAGTTGCAAAAATCTATATTGCTTGTCGAAGTCGTGATAAGAATCACCGTCTACGGCTTTGATATTGGCTATTGGCCATATCAATCCTTCAGAGTGGATAAGTCCCAATTTATCAGCATGTGCTTGAACCAATTGATATATGTATTTACCTAGACCAGTACCTTGATAGTCATATCTTGTCTTGAATGTAGCAATGTATATACCATTATCTTTAATTTGATATTCAATAAAGGAAACAGGGGATAAGACATTCTTTTGATCAAGAAGTGCAATTTTATAAGCACGTATATTATCTTCAACTTTTGAGAATGCTACTACCAATTCTGTTTTTGCCTTTTCTACATATACTATATCGGCTGGTGCACCGTTATTATCAGATTTGACTATTGCTTTTAGTAATGCGTTATAATTATATGTGCGGTCATCACTAAGGTCAATACTATTATTTTGTGTTTCATTAGTAGTTTTCTTCTCCATATTATCTGCCTTTGCCTTTATTCATTTTTTCTATATATTTTTCATTTTTTGCTAATTCAAATGCAACTATCTTGTCCAAATATTCTTTTTGATTTTCAGATAATTTTGCCAATTTTTGTCCACGTTTCCAGTTGTTTTCAAATTCAAGGTTAATCCCTTGGAATGTCTTTTTTTCTACTATGTTATTGCCTAGTGCATGATACATAAGTGTTAAAAACTTATATTCCTTTTGAAGATTATCTGGCTCATTAGAAGTTATTCCTTTTATATCGCCAATAGGGCATATTAATCCGTTAGAAAATTTTAAACCCAGTTTATCAGCATGTGCCTGTGCAAGTTGGTATATAAATTTACCTATTCCTAAACCTTGATATTCGTATTGGGTTTTAAAATATCCTATATGTATACCATAATCTCTTATTTCATATCTAATAAATGATGCAGGATTACCTATATGTTCAGGACCATCAAGTACAGATATTTCGCAAGTACGATCAAGATTGGGCTCGCTTTTAAAAGCAATAATAAATTCCTTGTCTGCTTTTGGAATATAAATTAACTGAATAGGGGATTTACTGCCGTAATAACTTTTGGCTAATTGTACTGTTAATTTTTCTTTTGGTGTTAATTTACGTGTATTGTTTGATTCACTCATTTTTTACCTTTTTCCTTATTATGCTTCTAATTCAATTCTAAATTTAGATTCTTTATCATACTTCATCATTGAGTCAAGAAACTTCAATTGAGCTTTATTTAATTTTGCTATTTTGGTGTGTGGTTGCCATCTATCTTCAAAAGTAACAAGATTAAGTACAGAATTAGTATTTTTATCTTGTTTAGGATTTTCTATTATTGTATTGCCTAATGCATGGTACATAAGCATTAAAAATTTCTTCTCACTTGCTACATTTTTGACACGGCCATCACTTACACCTTTAATATCAGCAATAGGTTGGATTATGCCGTGTGAATATGTAACTTTATGTGAGTCGATATGCGCTTGTGCCAATTGATAAAGGTATTTACCTAATCCTTTACCTTGATAATCATAATCAGTCATAAATTGTGCAATGTAACAATTGTCATTATATATTTCATAATCAATTTTTGAAATAGGAGACATTATACCTACATCATAAAGACTTAATGTTGCATATACTCCATCTCTTCTATATCGTAGTATATAGTCTTCATTGCTTTTATCAATGTGGACTTTTTTAAAAATAGAATAAGGGTGCATTTTTACTAATTGTTTTTCAAATTTAAATATTGTCATTGTATACTTCCAATTTTATTTTCTTTTATTATTTTGTTGTTCGCTTAACTTAAATAAATATTTTTCATATGTAATCATATCTTCTACAAATTTTTGTTGAGTAGGATCAAGTTTATTATATTTTTCATTCTCTTTCCATTGCTCTTGAAACTTTGTAATCTTCTTCCCATTCTGGGTTTCTTCTACAATTTCATTACCCATAGCGTGATATAATATACGTAAAAATCTGCGTTCGGCTTTATCACAATCTTTATGTGGGATCGTTACACCTTTAATATCGTCTAAAGGGGAGATAACACCATGCGACATATTAATGCCTATTTTATCACAATGTCCTTGTGCCAATTGATATAGGTATTTACCTAGCCCTTTACCCTGGTAATCATAGTTGGTATGAAAATGTGATATGTATGCGTCATAACTATGTATCTGATACCTAATTTCTGCTACTGGTGCTAGTCCTTTTGCTTCGTCCATAATGGTGAGAGTACAACAACTAAATGGTGGCATATCTTTTCTAAAAGCAACTAAAAATAACTTGTTTGCTTTAGGTATATACACTATCTGTGCAGGAGAATTGGGACAAAGAATATTATATTTTTCTTTCATTGATTCTAAATTCATAATTTTACCTATGATATTAATATTATTATATTTACAT
>SAMEA104315432__coassemble_597_pt1 | contig 17056 bp, 16 predicted proteins | sample SAMEA104315432__metabat2_high_PE_031 | metagenome-assembled genome bin SAMEA104315432 (sample SAMEA104315432) | gut metagenome | biome: Monkey gut; feature: monkey-associated habitat; material: faeces | place: China | collected 2013
ATGCTTTATTGGCACTATTAAATACGTTGGTCATCTTAAATTCAACAACCTGTGTTACGTATTTTTTACCTTGTTTTAAGTAGTCTCTTAAGTCTACAGTTTCTGGTTTTGTAGTTAGTATTTCTCTAACACCAGCAGTAAATGCAATTCTTAAATCGCTGTCTACATTAACTTTTACAACATTGTGTTTTGTTGTTGCTTCATACAACATATCTTCTGGTATACCATTAGCACCTTTAAGTACTGCACCATATTTTTCAGCCAATTTAACCATATCTTGTGGTATTGAACTAGCACCATGTAGTACTAAAGGAAAGTTAGGTAATAATGCTTCGATTTTTGACAAAATATCAAATCTTAACATTGCTTTACCACTAAATTTATGTGTACCATGACTAGTACCTATGGCTACGGCTAAACTATCTACATTTGTGCGGTCTACAAACTCTTTTGCTTGTTCTGGATTAGTGTATCTAGCATCGTCTTGTGATGCACTTATTTCATCTTCTACACCAGCCAAAACACCCAATTCGGCTTCCACAGTTACATTATGAGCATGAGCATATTCTACGACTTTACTAGTTAATGCAATATTTTCTTCAAAAGGTAATGCACTAGCATCAATCATAACATTAGTGAATCCCGCATCAATAGCATTTTTGCAGTCTTCAAAAGTTTTTCCATGGTCTAGATTAAGTACTATAGGTAAGTCTTTTGCTCTTGATTTAACCATAGCAACTATTGATTCTAGTCCAGCATATTTTATTGCTCCGGTACTGCATTGTACAACTACTGGACTCCTTAATTCGTTGGCAGCATCTAATATTGCTGATAAAGTCTCCAAGTTAACAAAATTGAATGCTCCTAAAGCATAATGATTGTTAATTGCATCTAAAAATATTTCTTTTGAATTTTGTAATCCCATATTTCACTCCTTTTAAATCTATTAACATTTTAATTAATTAATATTTTATTAGCAATTATTTTGCTATAAATTGCTAAAAATTTAATGAAAAAACTCTTATTGATTGCTAAAAGTGAATTTTTTATATATACTATATATAATAATAATTATGTGTGTTAGGAAGGTATGTTATGAAAATAGGTTTTATTGTACCACTATTAGACGAATATGATTTAGAAAAAAATGTTGATACAATTACTAAATCCTGTGCAGAAAGCAATGTGGATTTTGATATTATTTTTGCCCTTAATTCTAAATTAAGTGCCACATTTACCAAGATTAGAAATTTATATGTAGAAAACACTGCTGTTAAAGCATTTATGGTGGATCGTCCAGTAGACCAACATAAACTTATTACTTTGGCTATGGAAAAATGTGAAGAATATGATGCTACCATAATTTATTCTGGTAAAGAAGAAGTTAATGCAGATGTTATTAAAGCATTTATTACTAGTTATGCCGCTGGTAATAAGATTATATACCTAAAGAAAGTTTATAGGGGATTTAAAAAAGTTTGGGCTGGTATTAAATCTATGTTTTATGCTTTAGGTATTAAATTGCTTGGAGTATATAAAGATGTTAATGCCGAAACAGATATCCAATTACTTGATAATGATGTTGTAAAGACTATCAATCAATTACCAGGTAAAAATAGACAGTTGCGTACATTAGATGCATTGTTATATTATTCTACTGATATTATTCATCTAGAAGTAGATTCTAAAGAAGTTATCAACCCTAATTATGTTCACAAAGATAAGACTTATGTTAAAAATGCTACTGTTGCTTATACAAGTTTAGGCTTGGGCATAGTATGTGCTATTTTAAGTACTATTGCTTTGGCTGTAGGCTGGAGATGGTTCTATTTGATACATATTGTATTGTGGATTATGTTCCTAGTAGGATTATCACTATTTGTGGTATTTAATACTCGAAAAATTCTTACTTTTAGAGCAGGTGGTTATATCGAACCTAGTGAATTTGTTTCTTTAAAAGATAAGATAGAATATTACAATATGTAATTACTATTTATTTTAAAATTCTTTTATGTACAATTATATTAGAAAAATTTTAATAATGCACTACTTTGTTGTACTAAAGTGGTGCATTATTATTTAAAAGGATAGTTATGGATTTTTTTGATAATCAACCAGACAATTCAAAACAAAATGAAAAATTACTTGATGAGATTATGCAAAAACAACAAGAACGTGAAAGAAAGAACGTAAAAAAGAGTTATTTGCTTAATCGTGATGTGGGGACTGTAAACAACCCATATAAACGCAACAATCAAGAATATTCTAATGAAAATGAGTTTGCTAGTCCTGATAGTAACCAAACTCCAGTATTTATAGTTAAGTCGAATAAAAGATATACTAATAGACGTAATGGAAATAGCAAAGGCAAAACTGTAAAATTGGTTATTTCTATTATATTGTTAACTTTATTAATCGCAAGTGCGTTCTTTTGTGCATTCTTTTTTACCAAGCATGAGATTAAATTTGTATGTGGTAATATGAACGGTATTACTATTACTGACAAAAAAGGAAATGAGATTAGTAAACTTGAACCTAGACTTAATCAAACAGTAGAATTTAAGATTGAATTAAAAGATGAATACTCTAATTCGGACATTCAAGTAATATATAATAATCAAGAGATTGTGCCAGATGTATATAATGTATATTCTTTAAAGTACACTGGCAAAATTGATAGAATACGTATTATGGGTGTAGTTAAAAATGTATATTCAATCAACTTTTCAGACCCAACTAATCTTAAATTTTACACTACTGATGAATCTAATGAATATACAGTTAGTCTTAATGGCGAAGAAAAAACCAATTTCCATGGTAATGCTATTAAGTTTAAAGTGAAAGATACAACTACTAATAAATTTGTAACCGAACCATATATAAGTATTTATTGTGATGATACTTTACTTACTGCTGATAGTAATCAAGTATATACAGTTAATTTTTTAGATACTTATAATATAACCGCATATGATTCTAGCCCTATAGAATACTTCGAATTTGAAAGACAGTATCGTTCTAATGGTACACTAGAATCAATACAAGTTACAGGATTAACCGAACTTGGTAAATCACAAAGTACTTTAGTATTGCCATTAACTTTTAGAGATACTACAGTAAATTATGCTTTTAAAAATAATGAATATTATACCAATGTTACAAAAATTATTATGCCTGCAAAAACTTCTTCTCATATTCTTGGTGAGACTAATCCAGCATGGTTTTTAGATAGATTTATAGCATTAGAAAATGTTGAAGTTACAGGTAGTAGTAATATGATAGGTTGGTATTCCGCTGATGGGATTTTGTATGCAAGATTATTGAGAAATTCACGTAGACTATTAAGAATGCCTAATTGTTATGGTAAAGATTTACCAGAAGGTGCTAGAGTGGTTACTATTAATCCCGACACTATTGCTAGTAGGGCTTTTGAAAGAGTTATGTATATAAAGACAATAAAAATGGGTAACAATGTTAAAGTGATTGAGCCATATGCATTTAAGAGTAGTGTAACTCATGATTTAACTTTTCAATTTGAAAACAATACCAATTTTAAAGTAGAAAACAATATTATATATACTTATGATGGTAAAACTATCGTTTCTGCCCAATTTGCAAAAGGCGAGTTCCATGTTAAAGATGGTATGGAAGTAAGTGATAATGCATTCTCTAATAGTGAAATTACAACTTTAATTTTTGATGGTACTGCAGTATTAAATGATTATAGTATTGCTGATATGCCATGTATGGAAAAAGTTATACTACCATCTAATTTTAAAAGTATTGCTCCAATGACCTTTGGTACTATTTCACCTATAAAAGTTATTGATTTACGTAATGTAGATAGTGTAGTAACTATTGATAATCTTCTATTATCATATACAGGTTGGAGTGGCGTAAAGAGTATTGTAGTACAAGATTCTTTATTAGAAAATTACAAAACAAACTACGCAGATAGCCCATTCATTAATAGTTTAATATCTGTTACTGAATATGATGCACAGTAAAAGTAGTATTGTGTCTAATTATATATTTTAACAAAAAAAGGACTTAAATATTTTTAAGTTCTTTTGTTTTTAAATTAACTAAATGTCAAAAATAATATATAGTATTGATATGAGTTAAAACAATGCTTATAAGGAGAGTTGTATGAATAACAAACAAAAATTGGCTGAAAGAATAGTTAATTATTCTATTCATGTTAAACCTGAAGAAAAGGTATTAGTACAATATAGTGATTGTGATGATGATTTTTTGGAGTGTTTACAAAAAGAAATATTAAAGACTAGAGCATATCCATTTTTTAAATGCATTAATCGTGCACTTCACAAAAATGAATTAATAATAGGCAATCAAAAATTGTTTGAATTAAAGACTAAATATGATGAAGTATTGTATCGAGATATGGATTGTATCATATTAATAGGTGGTTCTAATAATATATATGATTATGCTAATGTAAATACTAATATAAAAGAAATATATGACAAAATATATACTCAATGTATTCATTTTGATATTAGAATTAAAAAACGTTGGGTGCTTTTAAGGTATCCATCTGCCAGTTTTGCACAACTTGCTGAAATGGGAACCAAGGAATTTGAACAATACTTTTTTGATGTGTGCAGTCTAGATTATGAAAAAATGGATAAAGCCTGTGTTGCTTTAAAGAAACTTATGGAAAGAAGTGATAGAGTTAAGATTGTTGCACCAGATACTCATCTAGAGTTTAGTATTAAAGGATTGCCTGCAATCATATGTAGTGGCCAATGCAATCTTCCTGATGGTGAAGTATATACTGCTCCAGTTAAAGATAGTATTAATGGCGAAATTACTTTTAATGTACCTGCAATGCAAGGTGGATTAAAATTTGAAAATATTCACTTAACATTTAAAAATGGTAAAGTAGTAGATTTTGATTGTAACAACAATAAAGAATTTGAAAAGATACTTAATCTAGATGATGGTGCTAGGTATGTAGGAGAGTTTTCATTCGGTATTAACCCATATGTTACAAAAAGCATAAATGATATATTGTTTGACGAGAAAATGTGCGGAAGTTTGCATATGGCATTGGGTTGTTCGTATGATGATTGCAATAATACTAACAAAAGTGTATTGCATTGGGATTTAATACTTAATCAGACATCAGAATATGGTGGCGGAGAAATCTAAGAGAAAATGGCAAGTTTATATTGCCTGAATTAGTTGCTTTAAATCCAGAAAACTTGGTATAATGGAAGTGGTTGAAAAACTACATTATTAAAAATATTTTGGAGGATTAAATAATGAACAACGAGATTAGAATTGGTATTAATGGTTTTGGCCGTATTGGTAGAATTATACTACGTCTAACAAAAAGGTTCCCTAACATTAAAGTAGTAGGTATCAATGACCCATTTACTAACATTGATTATGCTAAATATATGTTAGAATATGATACTGTACACGGCAGATATGATGGCAAAGTAGAAGTTGTAGGTGATACATTGGTTGTAGATGGTAATCCTATTAAATTCTTTGCAGAAATGGACCCAACTAATATTGATTGGAAAGGTTGTGGTGCAGAATATATCTGTGAAGCAACTGGTAAATTTACTAAAGCAGAAGATGCTAGAAAGCATATTCAAGCAGGTGCAAAAAAGGTTATTATCACTGCACCTGGTAAAGAATGCCCTATGTTTGTAGTAGGCTGTAATGAAGATAAATATACTAAAGATATGGACGTTGTTTCTAATGCAAGTTGTACAACCAACTGCTTGGCTCCAATTGCAAAAATTCTTAATGACACATATGGTATTGAAGAAGGTCTTATGACCACTGTTCACTCAATTACTGCTACTCAACTTACTGTAGATGGTTCTAGTAAGAAAGACTGGCGTGGTGGTAGAGCAGCAAGTGCTAATATTATTCCATCTTCTACCGGCGCTGCTAAAGCAGTTGGTGTTGTTATGCCAGAACTTAATGGTAAACTTACTGGTATGAGTTTTAGAGTTCCTACAGTAGATGTATCTGTAGTAGATTTAACTGTAAGACTAAAAACTCCTACAACTTATGATGATATTAAAGCAACTGTTAAAAAATACAGTGAAACATCTTTAAAAGATGTTGTAGGTTATACTGAAGATGCTGTAGTATCTAGTGACTTTATCGGTGATACACATGCAAGTATATTTGATGCTAATGCTGGTATTATGATTAGCCCTACATTTGTCAAAGTAGTATCTTGGTATGACAACGAACTTGGATATTCAACTCAAGTATTACGTTTAATTAGTCATATGGCAGAAGTTGACCATAAATAAATTAAAAAACAGACATTAAAAGTGTCTGTTTTTTTAAAGCATTTTTATTGAAAAAAAGTTAATATTTGTATATACTTAATATATATTTATAATAAAAGGGGTCTTGATATGAGATGTCCAGTTTGTGGGGCGAAAATGGTTGATGGCAAAATCTGTAAATACTGTAATGTCACTAGTGAACAGGTTTTGACTGCTAGCAATAAAGAAGCCAAGAAAGCATTTAAAGAAAAACGTTATAAAGATGTTTGTTATACTTCTGATATTCCACAAGATGTTAATAAACCAAAACTAGTTTTGTTTACTATATTATTAGGGTGGTTTGGAGTAGGTTATTATTATATTGGTAGAGTTGTTAAAGGTACATTCTGTGCTGTTGCGTCAGGACTTACTTTATTAACTGCTATCTTTGACTATTGTGCAAAAACGTATGCGTGGGGTAATTTAAAGTTTTGGGGTACACTACTTACTCTTGCATCATATTTGATGATAGTAGATATGCTTTTCTGGATTGCTGATATTGTGGCATTGATATTTAAGACATATAAAGTTCCAGTAGTTTTGCCTAAAGAAGAAATTAATATTAGGCATCATAGTTTAAAAAAATAGAAATATTAAAGTCGGTACATATGTACTGACTTTGCTTAAGTGTAAGGTGAATATGAAAACAGTTGTAGTTGGTATGAGTGGTGGTGTAGATAGTTCGGTTGCTGCTGCACTTTTAAAAGAACAGGGGTACAATGTAATAGGATTATTTATGCATAATTGGGAAGAAGATGATGAAGATGGTTGTTGTACTGCTGCTCAAGATTGGGAAGATGTAAAAAGAGTATGTAATAAATTGGGTATTCCATATTATTCGGTTAATTTCGCTAAAGAATATATGGATAGAGTTTTTTCATACTTTATAAGAGAATATAAAGCGGGACGTACTCCCAATCCTGATGTTTTGTGTAATAGGGAGATTAAGTTTGGACCATTCTTGGAATATGCTTTAAAGATGGGTGCTGATTATATCGCTACTGGACATTATTGTGATATTGAACATAAAGATGGTGTTCATAGACTATTAAAGGCTGTTGACCAAAATAAAGACCAGACATATTTTCTTAACCAACTTAATCAAAAGCAATTGGAAAAGGTGTTGTTCCCACTAGGTAAGATGGAAAAACCAGATGTTAGAAAAATTGCTGAAAAATATGGGTTTGTTACTGCCGAGAAAAAAGATAGTACAGGCATATGCTTTATAGGTGAACGTAAATTTAGACAATTTTTAAAAACATATATTCCTGCAAAAAAAGGAGATATTATAGACCTTAATGGTAATGTCGTAGGTAAACATGACGGTGTTATGTATTACACATTGGGACAACGTAGGGGACTTAATGTCGGTGGTGTAAAAGGTACTGATGGCGGTAGATGGTTTGTAGTAGACAAAGATGTTAAAAACAATAGATTAATAGTAAGCCATGGCGATGAAAGTCCGCTTATGTCTAAAGCCTTGGTTACTTATAAAGTTAATTGGATACCTTTTGAACCAGAAGAAAAAGAATTTGTATGTTATGCAAAATTTAGGTATCGTCAAACTGACCAAAAAGTTAAAGTGAAGATAGAAAAAGACAGAGTATATGTCCAATTTTTTGAGCCACAGAGAGCCGTTACTCCGGGACAATTTGTAGTGTTCTACACCGAGACTGATTGTCTAGGTGGTGGCATAATAGAAGAAGTTATAAAATAAAATGTATATATACTAATTAAGCAATATAATAATTAAATAAACAATTATAGGAGGTGGTATGATTAGAAACAGACTAGTTAAAGTTGATATTTTTGATAATCAATTAGGGGAAGTGTCAAAAGCAGATGCTCATAAATCACCTATATTGCATCGTGCGTTTAGTGTATTTTTATATAATGATAATAAAGAAATATTAATACAAAAGCGTGTTGACAATAAATATCATAGTGGTGGGTTATGGGCTAATGCTTGTTGTTCGCACCCACAAAAAGATGAAAATATAATATTATCTGCAAAAAATAGACTTATTGAAGAATTGGGTATATCTACCGATTTAAAAGAATTGTTTACATTTACTTATATGCATAAGTTTAATGATGAATTATTTGAGTATGAACTTGACCATGTGTTACTTGGTAAATATAATGGCGAAATCAAGTTGAATACCGAAGAAGCAAGTGAGTATAAATGGATTAGTATTGATGAGTTAAATAAAGCATTAGTATCTTCTCCACAGGACTTTGCAAGTTGGTTTATAATATGTGCTCCTAAAGTGGCATTGTATATTAAAAATATAGATTGACAAATATATTTATTTATTGTAATATTTAGTTATCCATAAAGAGTGTGTAAGGGACAGCCCCTATGACCACACAGCAACCTAGCGTATGCCAAGGTGCTAAAGGCTGATGCGATGGGAGATAAATAATGTGGATAATCCCATCGGTTACGATGGGATTTTTTTAATCCCTTTATGGAAATAATAATATTATATAAAGGATAAAAAATGAAAAAAATTATTACAAGTGAAAGTGTAAATATTGGACACCCAGACAAAACCTGTGATGTTATTGCTGATAGTTTTTTAGATGAAGCACTTAAACAAGACCCTAAATCGCAGATGGCAGTTGAATGTGCTATAAAAAACAATAAGTTGTTTATATATGGCGAAGCAACAACTAATGCAAATATTGATTATGAAGGTATTGCAAGAAAGGTACTTGATTATGTGGGGTATGATAGTAGTACTTTTGATATTATAAAAGAAATATCCATTCAATCTCCCGATATTAATAATGCGGTAGATAAAGAAGAAGTAACCGCTAACGACCAAGGTATTATATATGGGTATGCTTGTAGTGATACTAAAGAATATATGCCACTACCTATAACCATAGCCACACGTCTTATGCAACAATATGAAAAAGTAAGATTAAACAATAATTTACTATTCGCAGATGCAAAAAGCGAAGTTAGTATTGAATATGATAATAACAAACCAAAACGTATTAATACTATATTACTTTCTGTTTCGCATAGTAAAGATTTTCAATTGAATCAATTAAGAGAATATATAAAAACTGAAGTAGTTAATCCAATATTGGGCGAATATAGTGAATATGTAGATGACCCACTTATACTTATTAATGCGGGCGGACAATTTACTATATGGGGAAGTTATGGTGATAGTGGTTGTGTAGGACGCAAAATTGTTGTAGATACTTATGGTGGAGTAGGACATGTTGGTGGCGGTTGTTTTAGTTCGAAGAACTCTACAAAGGTAGATAGAAGTGCCGCATATTATTTAAGGTATGTAGCAAAAAATATAGTAGCCCATGACCTTGCCAGTGAAGTGGAAATACAGATTAGTTATGGCTTTGGTTTGACAGACCCTATAAGTCTTAATATTAATACTTTTGGTACTGAAAAAGTTAAGTTGGATACCATATATGATATAGTTAATAAAAACTTTGATTTTCACCCACAACATATGATTGATGAGTTGGGACTTAATAGTCCAATATATGCAAAAACTGCTTGCTATGGACATTTTGGTAGAGATTTCCCTTGGGAAAAGATAATTGACCTTAAGATGTGAGATTGTTACTAGATAGTATTAAATAGAAGAAAAACAATAATTGGTTGTTAAACTTTTTATTGCTTTTCTTTTTTTAATTTTTTAAAGATATGATATACTTAAATATATGGCGAAGACTATTAAATACGATAAAGAAAATTTAATAGAAATAAAAAAGTCTAAATTTATAGGCTACACATACTTTTGTGAGAATGTTGAAAGTGCTACGCAGATACTAAAAAATCTTAAAGTTCTTCACAAAAAAGCCACACATGTATGTTATGCTTATGTTATTAATTCCAACGAAAAGGCTAGTGATGATGGAGAACCACAAGGTACTGCAGGAGTACCAATACTAGATGTTATAAAGAAACAAAAACTTAATAATGTATTAGTAGTTGTGGTTAGATATTTTGGGGGAGTAAAGTTGGGTGCTGGTGGACTTGTGAGAGCATATAGCGAGACGGCCTCTAGTACTATCGAATTAAGCCAATCAGCCGAAATTGTTAATGCTACTGATTATAGATTAATTGTTAATTATGGGGAAGAAAATACCATAAACGCGATTAAAAATAATCCCAGCATTATAGATGTTAAGATTAATTATTCAAGTAATATTCAAGTCGAGTTTACCGCCATCAATCCAGTATGTATTAATGGTGCGGTGGTAATCGGTAACAGAATTATAAGGGTATAATATGTCATTAATTACAAAGATAGAACCACAAGCAAAGAATAAAGATCGAGTTAATATTTTTTTAGATGGTGAATTCAAATTGGGCTGTTCTTTAGAACTTGCTATGCTTAACCATTTAAAAGTGAATACAGAAATAAGTGATGAACAGTTAGAAAAATTAGTGTTTGAAAATGAGAAAGGTCAAGCACTTAATAAAGCAGTTACATTACTTGGTAAAAATTTAAAAACTAGACGACAGATGCGTACTTATCTTAATGATAAAGGGTTTAGTAAGAATATAGTTGATTATGTTATAGATAAATTAAGTGAATACAATTATATTAACGATATTAACTATGCGACTATTTATGTTAAGAGCGTAAAAAATAAATATGGTAAGTTAAAGATAATTAATAATTTAAGACAGAAAGGTATAAGCGAAAAAGATATCGATGAAGTGATGCAAGAGTTTGAAAGTGATACGCAATCTATACTAACACTTGCACAAAAATATATGAAGAATAAAGAAATTAATCAAGATAATATGGCAAAACTATATAGATATTTATTGTCTAAAGGTTTTGGTTATGACGAAGTAAATAGTATAGTAAGGAGTATAAAAGGAGAATAATGTTAGCAGTAGGTATAGATTCATTGGATATAGTGAGAATGCAAAAGTTTGTTGATAACGAAAGATTTTTATCAAAATTTTTTACTGATTATGAAGCAAAGTATTGCAATTTAACAGTTAATAAAACTATGAGACTTGCAGGCTTGTATTGTGCTAAAGAAGCATTCGTAAAAGCCTTGGGTATTGGTATTGGTGGCGGTATTCCACTTAATGAGATAGAAGTTAATCATGATAAAAATGGTAAACCATATTTAAAATTAAGTGATGGTGCAAAAAAGATTGTTAATATTATGGGATATAAAGAATGGCAGATTAGTATAACTCATACTCATACTGTTAGTTCTGCCGTATGTATTTTAATGTAAAGGATTGTTTATGGACGGGATTAAAAGTGACTTAAATGTGCATATGGACGGATATGCAAATAATATTGATGCCGTAAGACGAGTACTTGCTTTAGCCGAAGCCAATGGTGTGAAGGCTATGAGTCTGCTTGAACAAGATGCGATTAGATTGTATAGGGAAGGCGGAGTATTACAACGTTTGATTAAATCAGGCGAAATGAAAAAATTGTATACAGGTAAGTTAATTGCTGGTTGTGAATTTACTTGTGTTGTTAATGCAACTGACCCTACTAAATATGCGTTTAATTTTAACGGGCATCAAATTCATGTTACTATGCTTAATTTTGATATTAAGTATATTGAAGGTATAAAATGGTTTGACCCAAAGTTTAAAGAAAAGTGTATAAAAAAAGATGTTAAAAGTTTTTGTAAACTTCTTAAACAATACGGATTAGAAGTACCTAAAAAGAACTATTTTAGATATGATAGGGGATTAGGCTATCAATTGTATGATTTTATGCATTCGACCCCAGAAAGATTGGCAAGGTATGAAAGAATATTGGGACAATATCCTAATGCATATACTTTTGTAAAAAGTTTGTTTGATGACCCTACATCTAAATTATATTTTAGGCAATCTCAAATTCCACAACTAACTGATATACTTGAATGTGTTAGAAGGGCAAGGGGACGTATTTACATATCTCACCCAAGTTATATGAATAAAAAATTTAATACGGTTAGTTATTTAGATGCATTGCTTAATGTAAAGACTGAATATGGTTTTCCTTTTGATGGTATTGAAGTGTATTATGGACAAAATTCGCCTATAGAAACAAAAGTTCTTAATGATTATGCTTTAAGCCATAATTTAGAAAAATCTGGTAACGGCGACTTTAAATATTTGTATAGTGATAGAAATCCAGAAGGTAAAGCGGTTTTTATTTACGATAATGAAAAAATGACTTATGTGCCAAAACCAGGATTTTTAATAAGAAATTTTATGGATACTCGCCAAGGAGATATTATTCTAGACCGTAGGTTTATAGATAGATTTGACGATATTAGAGAAACACCAAGATTTGAATAATAAAAATAAGACAAATAAAGCAAGTTTGCTTAAAAATATTTGTCTTATTTTTTTTGTTGATTGATATTCTTAAATAAAAATTTTTATATTGCACACACTAAATTAGAAAATTTTAGGGTGCTTATAATGAATAAAGAATATTGTTTTAAACTTAAAAATTTGGTTAATAATCTTAATGGTAATAATTATGTTAGTAACATTGTAGACGATATAAAACATAGTAATAAAATATATGACTATGTTAATAATGCTAAAGAGTTTTACACTAAACATAACGATATGTGTATACAATTAGCAGAAGCAAACATAAATACTATTGCCGATTATTATGATTATATTGACTGGATTGGATATGATTGATGAGATTAAACGTGGAGAATTATATTATGCAGATTTAAGTCCTGTTATTGGTAGTGAACAGGGCGGTGTTAGACCTGTCTTAGTAGTCCAAAATGATATTGGTAATAAGTATAGTCCTACTATAATTGCTGCTGCAGTAACTAGCCAAATCAATAAAGCACGTATACCTACTCATATCGAATTAAGTGCTAGCGAATTTGGACTAAAGAAAGATTCGGTAGTATTGTTGGAACAGTTAAGAACATTGGATAAACGCAGATTAAAAGAAAAAATAGGACAACTTGATATAGGGCGAATGAAAATGGTGGATTCAGCACTATTAATTAGTCTAGGATTTGTTGAATAAAATGGCTTATGGTAGCCATTTTTTTGGTATAATTAAATTATATAAAAAATATACATATTAAAAATACATAAAAAATAAAAATGGGTATTGCAATTTGCTTAAAATAGTGGTACAATTTTTTAGTAAAAACGAAAAGGTGGTATAGAAATGAAAGATTTTTCTAAAGAAGAATTTATTACATTAGATGAGTTTACAAAAAATCAATTTAGTGCTATGTTTGAATATTTAACATCTTTGACAGAAGAATTTAGTAAGGCTGGTATTAAGAACTTATTTACAGAAAAAGAATTGAAAAAAGTTGAACATGTTAAAGATTGTTCAGTGATACATAAAGATGCATATATGGTTATGGAACCAACTTTTGAATCATTAAGAGATTTTTGTGATAAGTATATTTTAACTGAAAATCCAATGAAAAATTATATTCTTGCACAACTAGTAAAAGGTAAGACTATATATCGTGGTGGCGACTTAAGAAGATTTGAAAGTAAAGGATATATTGAAATATTAAGAAAGAATATTAGAGAATATCTAGAAAATCCTACTGTATTGCCAAAAGCAATAATTAAGAAAAAAGAACCTGTTAAACAAGGTGCTAATCAGGCTAGATTAAAACAACCTAGAGTATTTACTTTGAAAGATAAGGAAGAACTAGTTAGACCTAACGAAGAAACAATGCAAGCATTAAGAGAACTTGAAATTGAATATCAAAAACTAGTTAAAGCCGATATTGAGCAAGTTATTGATAACCAGAATCCTACTCGTTATTTCAACGATCGTCTACATGTAAGTTTACCAGAAGAAATGGAAGCATATGCTAATGCTAGAGTTTTAAGACGTAAAAAAGATGATAGGATAAGAAAAAGAGCAAAAGAGTTAACTGAAGAATTTAGACAATATCGTGAACAACAAGATGGAGTTCTACCAGCATTGTCTAGACATAAAAAGACTATGAGACAATTTGCTGCGTTCAAAGGTAATACTATAAAGAAAGCCGTTAGAGAACAAGATCAGATAATAGAACAAATCGGTGGCGAAGAACAATTGGATTCTAGAGTTGTCGAATCCACACCTATAAAAACTAAAGATAACGGTAGAAACAAATAAAATACATAAAAATAGTGCCTTATTGATATAAATTTGCATATTGACTAGGCACTTATTTTTTGATATAATAGTATAAGAAATATTAGAGATGGTATTTCTTATATAACAATATTTATTTATGCTTTATGTTAAAGATACATAAAGGGGGATATATTATGGTTACATTAAATGAAAAAGAAATGGAAATAATGAAGAAGGCAATAAGACGTATTACTACCCAAACTCATATTTCTATATCTGAACTTAATAATTATTTGAAAGATGGCAAAATGCCAGATTCTGTTTATCAAACTCTAAAGAATATTTACAATGTTGATAAAGTTGAAGATATCCCTAATTCTACTGCTAATATGACACTTTATAAAGTATCAAAAATATACGAAGCAATTCAAGTAGCAAAAGAAGAAGATAACAAACCTAAACAAGTATTTTTGTCTAATAAAGAACAAAATTCTATTAAAAAGACAATTTCTGATTTGACTAAATATATTACTCAACTTGAAATCTTACGTATAGAGATAGACCAAAAATCTAAAGGTGCTACTGGTGTTGAAAGACAAAATTATATCACACAAAAATCTATGTTGACCAGAAGCATTAAAGCAGCAACAAAAGCAAAAGGTATTCTACTACATTCATTTAATGGTAGTGTTGCTGAAGATTTATATAACTGGTTGTTTACTCCTACTGCTAAAAAAGGTTCAAAAATGGAGCAAATAACAGATGCTTTATATCAATTTGAATCTGCACAAGATAAGTCCGCTTTACCTACAGGTAATGGTGCACATAAACTTGTTAAAGAATTTAACCGTATGAATGAAAGAGGATTTTCTAGTCCTAGTCCATTAAGCGGCAATGATGGCAGTGATGGCAATAACGATGGTGGCAATGACAGTGGTAAAAACCCAATAATTAATCCAGGCACCGGCAGTAATAATACTGACGATGATAACGGTGATGGAGATAATAATGGTTCAGTAGAAGGCGGAGATACTGGTAATAACGATACTGGCTCAGGTAACAATGGTGGAGACACCAATAATGGCGGTACTAACGATGGTACTGGCACTGGTGAAGGTACTGGTGACAGTGGTAGCACAGATAATGGTGGTGCATCTAATGGTACTGATGGAAACAATGGTTCAGACGGTGGTTCTGAATATGATCTTCCTGATGGGACAAATGATGATACTGAAATTGAAATCCCTGATAGCCCATCTGCTGGAGATACTCCTAATGCAGGTAACAAACCTACTACTACCGCAGCAGATATTATGAAATCATATAGAGCACAAAATAATGACGTAGAAGAACGTAAATATCGTACAGTAAATCTAGGTTTTGGTAGAAGACTTTTAGGATTTATAGGTAGACACTGGTTAAGTCTTAGTGTATTGGCTGGTGCAGCAGCATTGGCTGTAACAGCAATATTAGGACCAGGTGCTGGTGTTGCTGTTATGATAGGTAGAGCAGCATTATATAACATTTTATCTTTAGGTACTGTTGTAGTTGGTGCTAACTTAATCAAACACTTCTTATTCCGTAGACACCGTCAAGCATCTTCTGCTCGTGCTCACTTTAGAAGCAGAGAAATCAAAGTTCAAAACGCAATTAAGAGTTTAGCAAAAACTAGAGACAAAATGAAAACACTAGAAACTAAACTTGAAAACTATATGGTTAATCCAGACCGTAATATGGTTTCTATTCAACAAATAAGAAAAGAAATCAAAGGACAAGAAAAATTAATTAAGAAGTATTCAGAATTTATCAGTCGTGAACTTGAAGGTAGAACAATTGGTAAAAATGGAATTTTGAAAAAGATTGCTACTGGTCTTCGTTTTGTAACAGGTAAATTACCATTAGTATATTATCAACAACAACATGATAAATACTTTGATATTCTACAAAGCAAATCAAACAATAAAAAATATACTGATATGAGAGTTGATGGTAACGTTTACCAAGAGATGATTTACTGGCATCAATTAAGACGTGACATTAAAAATGATTTAAGCGAAAGATATGCTAATGCTGAAAGATATGCTCTAGAAGCAAGCAGGAAAGGTGCAGTTAAAGTTGCACAATGGTTTAAAGATACACAAGTAGATGTTACTAAACTTCGTCAAGACATAAGTGAAGTAGACCCATGTCCTATCGAATTAGGTGCATTGACTAAAGGTATGAGTGTAGGTGGTGCAAGATTTGATATTAGTAGTATGAAGAAATTGGGTAATTATGATATTACTACATTGCAAACATCTCATAGACATGATGATAACGACCCAGAAAGCCAAGATGATTATAATGGTAGAGATGCTGTGATATTTGAAGAACGTAAACGTTCAAAGAAAGCAAGAAAATCTATCGTTATTGGTAATGTTGCTACTGCACAAATGGCACAACAACATGGAACTATCGGTATGGCTCCTATCACTACTCAAACTACTCCACAACAAACTCCACAACAAGGTAAAGATGACGGCGGTATGAGTAGATAACATTAAAATATTAAGACGAAAGTTTAACTTTCGTCTTTTTTGTTGTGTATATATAAATTTTTATTTTCGGATATGTAATTATATTAATATTTATATACTTTTTAAT
>SAMEA104315432__coassemble_608_pt1 | contig 16840 bp, 21 predicted proteins | sample SAMEA104315432__metabat2_high_PE_031 | metagenome-assembled genome bin SAMEA104315432 (sample SAMEA104315432) | gut metagenome | biome: Monkey gut; feature: monkey-associated habitat; material: faeces | place: China | collected 2013
AAAGCAACTTTTTTATCGATATAGTATCATTTACTGACCAAATGGTTATTACATGCGAACCCATATGCGAAGATAATACTATTTTACTTCCTTACTCTTTTAAGTTAAATTATATTAACAATACTTTACAATCAAGTTCAAGTAATACAACCATTGTACCTTTCCCCAATAACAACTATGATGTTATATTAGATTTTAAAATGGTTATGGTTAATAATAAGTCAACTTTGCTTTCTAAAAAGATAGACAACTACACCATACTCACTATGGTAGACACAATAAGTACATTATCAATATTTTTAGATAATAAAAACTTGTACACATGCAAATATGCTAATTTATGCAATCTTGAATATGAAAAATATAAGGACTTATTAATAATCACTGGCGATTCAAATCAATCAAAATTATTAATATGCTATGACACTATTGATAACAAAATATTATTAAGTGATACATACAGCAATATAGAAAAAAACAAGGATTATATTAAAGCATTAAAATGTCCCAACTTGACCTTACTTACTGGTACAGTATACAGTCTTAATTTAAGCAACAAAGAGATAGAAAACTATCAAGTATACCTGGACAACTACAAAGCAACTACACACCCTAGCCTTATACCTTATAGTTTTTTAGAAGCAGTGCAAAACCAGAACTATAAATTAGCCGAAGATTACATAGATAAAAATTTAATCCAGGCAGACGAAACCAAACTTAAGCAATATTTTGGGGACATAAATAAGATATATTACAATTGTTATAATTTAGATAAAAATAAAGTAAATTATACTATATATACTGATAAATATCACAATTATAATTTTTATATTAATCAAGATAAAATAATAGAAATAGAAGAAAACCAATTAAATTAAAATCAAATAGAAAAATCCCTTATTTAAAATGTTGTTAATTCTTATATTTTCTTGTATAATAAATATGTAAATATTAATATATTTACAATAACAAAAAGGGATTAAAAATTATGAAACTAGAAGTAAAAATAGTTTTGGCGGTTGTGGCAATACTAATTATATTACTTTTAATTGTATTAAGTAGCCGTACCAGAATCAGAAAAGTTTATAAAAGATATATGGGTGTAGGCAATCAAGCCAATCTTACGGGAAGTCAGTTTGCAAGTATAGCAATCGAACAATTGGATTTAGATATAGGTCTAGCAGTTACTGATGGCGAACTTACAGACGCATACTCTCCTAAAGATAAGGTATTGATTATGAGTCGTGATGTATGCAACAATGCAAGTTTATCTTCATTAACAATTGTAGCACATGAATTGGGTCACGCATTGCAACAAAAGAAGAATGATCAGATGTTCGGTCTTTCACAAATTGTAGGAAGAATTAATAGATTTATATCTAAACTATTTATGCCGATACTTATTGCTGGTATCATTACCCTATTCTTTAATATGAATTTAGGTATAAACTTATTATGGACTTCTTTGGCAATTTTCTTATTTAATATATTTGATAAACTAATCACTATACCCGTAGAATACAATGCTAGTCATCGTGGATTGTGGTATTTAAAAGAATATCACTATTTATCTGCTAACGAGTATGGCAAAGCAAAAAAACTTCTTGGTATAGCAGCCCAAACTTATATAGCATCTTTATTCGATGGAATTATAATTTTTGGTAGTAAACTAAACAGACTTTTCAATAGAAAATCTAAAAAACGTACAAGGAGATAAACTTTATGTGGGAACTATATTGGGAATATTATGTAATGGGTATAATACTTTTACCTGCAATTTTACTAGCACTTTACGCACAAATTAAAGTATCTACCACTTATTCAAAATATTCATCAGAATTAAGTAAAAAAGGTATGAAATCAAAAGAATTGGCTAGATTACTTTTAGACTGTGCCGATTTACAAGATGTACAAGTTATTAAAGTAGATGGTCAACTTACTGATTATTATGATCACAGACACAGAACAGTAGCATTAAGTTCAAGCAGTTATGATAGCAGTTCGATATCTGCACTGGGTGTTACAGCCCATGAAGTAGGTCACGCTCTTCAATACAAAAACAATTATTTACCTATCAAAATACGTTCGGTAATAATACCTGTAGTTAACATATGGTCAAAATTACTATGGCCACTAGTACTTTTAGGCATCATATTAAACTTCGCAGTATTGCCTACAAGCATTGCTGGTAAAGTATTAATGTGGATAGGTATAGGATTCTTTGGATTAATCGCATTGCTAGATGCAATAACACTTCCAGTAGAATACAATGCTAGTAATAGAGCATTAAAAATATTAGAGCAATCTGAAATTCTAGACAAAGAAGAAACTGAAAAGGCAAAAAAAGTATTAATGGCTGCTGCCCTAACCTATGTGGCAAGTTTGGTCAATAGTTTACTTAACTTATTAAGATTTATTCTAGTATTTGCTATGCACTCGAAAAAAAGAGATTAATAAAAAACACATTAAGTTGTTTATGCTTAATGTGTTTTTTCTTATTATAAGAATATTTTTTACTATTATTATGTATCATCTAAAATGTTTTTAATTAACTATAATATATATTATCACCCTGATAACTTATTCTTTATCTTCAAGCATAGCGTTAGAACAATAGGCTTTTGTACTATTACGTTGAACAGTAATTCCATTGGCACAACAATTGCCATCTTCATTAAACAAACAATGTCGTGCATTACAATTAATATCAACATCTTGATTATGTCTAAATGCATGATATTCAGGAGCAATCTCAAACATAGTACGACTAACATTTTGACGTTGTTCACTGCTTAAATTATTGTTTTTTTCATATGTCGCACAATTAAGATTATGTTTTATATCTATTCCCTTTGCTTCACAACTAAATTTGTTGTTATGCACACAATCCAGTTTTTTACATTTTAAATCCATATATATCTCCTTTGTTTTCTTATAGTATCTGTAAAAATATTAAATTTAAAACATAATAAATTGACAAAATATGTTATTTCATTTAAACTTTTTATATAAATAAAATAAAAGGAAGTTATTATGAAAGTTATTTTATTAAAAGATGTAAAAGGTACTGGTAAAAAAGGTGAAGTTGTTAATGTCGCAGACGGATATGGTAGCAATTATCTTATCCCTAACAAATTAGCAAAAGTTGCCAATGCAACCAATCTTAACCTTGCTACACAAGAAAAAGCAAGCGAACAACACAAACAAGAACTTATGTTGCAAGCAGCAAAAGATTTAAAAGAAAAAATAAATAATCTAGATGTCGTACTTAATATCAAATGCGGAGAAAATGGTAAAACTTTTGGAAGTATTTCCAATAAAGAAATTGCTGAAAAATTATCTAGCATGGGATATGATATAGATAAGAAAAAGATTGAATTTAATCCAGTTAAATCTATCGGATTATTTAATGTAAAAGTAAAACTACACCCAAGTGTTGTGGCTACAATCAAATTAGAAATAAAACCACTATAAAAACATAATTAGTTAGTTAGTTAAAAAATCTCCAAATTTTGGGGATTTTTTATTATGCAAATATAATAAGTACTTATATTTTATTTATAGATTAAACAATAAAGTAAATATCAAAACTATACATAAACATTATACAAAATACACTCCATATTGTATTACCTTAATTGCTTTTATACTAAAATATATACACAACAAAAAAAGACATGCATTTGCACGTCTTTTTTAATCACACATTATATCCCGAATAGTTTAAATTACTTAAGTTCTACAGTAGCGCCAGCTTCTTTAAGTTTAGCTTCCATAGCTTTAGCTTCTTCAGCAGGAACGTTTTCTTTAATTGTAGAAGGAGCACCATCTACAAGCGCTTTAGCTTCGCCAAGACCTAGACCAGTAAGTTCTTTAACAACTTTAATAACTCCAAGTTTAGCAGCACCAGCTTCTTTTAATACAACTGTGAATTCGGTTTTTTCTTCAGCAGCAGCGGCAGCAGCACCAGCAGCAGGGCCAGCAACCATTTGAGCAGCAGCACTAACGCCAAATTCTTCTTCTAATTTTTTAACTAATTCGCTAACTTCCATAACAGTTAACTTTTTGATTTCTTCAACTAAATTTTCTAAATTTGCCATTTTAATTTTCCTCCAATAATTATTAAATTAAACTAAATTAATTTCCTTTCTTTGCGATTTCATTTAAAGCACGTGCAAGACTTGATACAGGTCCTTGTAAAACACCAAGTAACATAGCCACCAAAACTTCTTTTGTAGGAATTTTTGAAAGTGCTTCAATTTCTTGTTTAGATGCTAACTTACCATTAACATAACCAAACTTAACGTCCATCTTCTTAATGTCAGAAATTGTGTTACAAATAACTTTTGCAGCAGAAACTTCATCATTAGCAAAAGCAACACTTGTTGTACCTTCTAACATTGTTGGGTCGAAATCAGTCATGCCACATTCATTAAGTGCTCTAACTAATAGACGATTTTTGTATACTTTGTATGTTACACCAGTTTCAGTACATTGTTTACGAAGTTTAGTATCTTCAGCAACATTAATACCTTTGTAGTCTACAAAAACAATACTAGCAGCATTATGAATGTTATTTTTGATTTCTTCTACTAATTGCTTTTTTACTTCTATAGCCTTCATTAAAAATCCTCCTTTAAACTTTTCGTGTTTGTTTTATAAAAACTTTATTTTTTCGACTAAAATGTCGAATAATGTGTGAGGATTTAAAAAAACTCTTTCGCCACATAGAGTAAACGAAAGAGTTTTGAATATACATATAAAAAACTATTTGTTTACCTCGGCAAGATTTACTTTATACTTGCTGTCTTTGGCAAGACTTCTTTTAAAAACCGATAGTAGTATATATTATTTTGTATACAATGTCAACAATTATTTTCTAAAATCACCTAAATAATTTACCAAAATAATATATTATGTTACACTTAACTATAGGAAGTTTAATTATGGTTAAAAGGGTTATAGCAGGATTATTTATTTTAATATGTTCAGTCGCTTTAATGTGTGGTTGTGGTGATAACAAAAACAAAAAACAACTCTCATTAATTGATAATTCTGTGGGTAATTTAACCATATTTTCTTTAACGCAATCTAATAAAGATACTCTGCCCTTACTATTGAATCTTGGACATAGTTTCATAACTATAGAAAACACTTCTTCTGATAATATGACAATAGGCAACTACGAACTTACACCTAATGAAACTATATGTATAGGAACATGGAGTATATCCAATCATTTTGGTGTATGGTACAATGTAGAATCCAATTATAATAGCAAATATAATCGTTATGATGGTAGAATATCACTTACAAAAAAAATCTCTAGCAATAACTTAACCACCATTAATACCTTTATCGCAAAACATAACTACTGGAATCCATTTAGGAATTGTTCATATTTTGCATTAAATCTGTGGAATTCAGTGGCAGATAGCAATGAAAAACTTAAAAAACCAATTATTTACTCTCCTGCCCATGTTGCACAAGAAATTAAAAAATTTAACAATTATGAATATAACAAACCACTGCCTACAAATAGCAATATGGGATATTATTCTAACGCAAAATTTGTAAGTTTTAATATGAAAGGAGAAGATAATAAGTATGTTTAGAAAAATAACATTTATAACTCTCTTAATTATTGATATATATCTTATTTATAGTGCAATAGGTTATGCAATTATGGGCAATAATTGTCCAGAAATAGTTGGTGAACAAAAATCAATATTTATGGGTAATTATATTATGAGTATAATATTTGGGAGTATAGGGATAATGCTCACAATTGTACTTATAATTTGGGGAATAAAAACTTATAAAAAGAAAAAATAATAGATGGTTATATGCACATCTATTATTTTTTTATGATTTATTATTAATCAAATACATTATTACGAATAAAAATATATGGTAAATCACTAATATATAGCATTTTAAGCCCCAAAATAGCCATATAACCCATATTTAACTTTAATCTATAAACTTATATGTAAAACAAATAATGACGTAAAATAAACCGAATTTTACAGTTATTATAGATTGATAACTTTAATAACATCAAGACATAAACGAACCATTGATTTACTATCTTCTACAAAAATTGGTTTTTTAGTACGATCCTTAAAATACTCTACAAAATGTATGGTTTCTTCTTCGCCTTTAAGCACTTTTTCTAAACCAAAAAGACGGAAGTTGTCACCATCAAAAGTTAAACATATGCAATATGCATCGCCGTCACGATTAACAAAAATATCATCATATTCAACAACATAAATATCTGCTTTATTCGCATTGTTATATGCACTTTTTTTAATAGGAATTTCAATCTGGTCTATACCAATAACATCTAAAATTGATTGGCAAGCACTATAAAATACTGTTTGCCACATTGATGGATCTTCACTCATTATTTTCTTAAAATCATCTTTAAACGTATTAAAATAAAGAAGCAATTCAGCACTAAATAATTGATTGTATGTAAACATATTACACTCCGTACATATAACAATTTATCAATATTGAGTATAACAAATGATAAAAATTTTTACAAGAAATTATATGTTAATATACACATATATTAATTGGCTTATTATATCAACCGCAACCATTAATTTAGATGCAATCACTTGGAAACAAGCACAACGCTAGTTGTATTTGTCTAGAAGTGATTAGCATCGCAATTTGCGTGATTTTGTGCTTATCTTAAGCACGTTGTCCAAATCATTTTGGACAACAAAAAAAAGAGCATATTGCTCTTTTTTTTAAATCACGTAAATTACATTACCTTATAATCAACTTTGATTCCAGGTCCCATAGTAGAACTTACTGAAACTGACTTGATATATTGACCTTTAGCGGCTTGTGGTTTAGCCTTAACGATGGCGTCCATAAGTGTGTTAAAGTTTTCAAGTAATTTTTGAGTACCAAAACTCTTTTTACCAATCATAACGTGTATAATGTTAGACTTATCTAGTCTATATTCAACTTTACCAGCCTTAACATCAGCAATAGCCTTTGTTACATCTGTAGTTACTGTACCACTCTTTGGGTTAGGCATTAAGCCCTTTGGTCCTAAAACTTTTGCTATTCTACCAATAACTGGCATCATATCTGGAGTTGTGATACATACGTCAAAATCCAACCAACCTTGTTGAATTTTAGCGATCATTTCTTCTGCTCCAACATAGTCTGCACCTGCTTTAGTAGCAGCATCTGCATGGTCACCTTTAGCAATAACCAATACTTTAACACTTCTACCAGTACCGTTAGGAAGAACAACTGTTCCTCTAACTTGTTGGTCTGCGTTACGTCCATCAACACCAAGTTTGATGTGAAGTTCAACGGTTTCGTCAAACTTTGCGCTTGCTGTTTTTTCACACAAATCTAATGCTTCTTGTGGAGTATATAGAGTTGTACGATTAACAAGTTTAGCACTTTCTAAATATCTTTTACCTTTCATAATTTCCTCCTTGTGGTTATACCGAATAAATTAAAAATTTTTTACTCTCCCACTTATTCAATAACGGTTACGCCCATGCTTCTGCAAGTACCTTCAATCATGCTCATAGCACTTTCAATAGTTTTTGCATTTAAGTCAGGCATTTTTAATGTAGCAATTTCTTTAATTTGTGCTTTAGTAATAGATGCAACTTTATTCTTAATAGAGTTATCAGAACCGCTTTCAATTCCGCAAGCCTTTTTAATAAGAACTGCTGCAGGTGGTGTCTTTAACACAAAACTAAAAGATCTATCAGCGTAAATAGTAATTACAACTGGAATAACATAACCTACTTGGTTGGCTGTCTTTTCGTTAAACTCTTTAGTGAATGCTGCGATATTAATACCGTGTGGTCCTAAAGAAGATCCAACTGGTGGGCCACTTGTAGCCTTACCTGCTTGTAATTGCAATTTAACAACTGCATTAACTTTTTTATTTGCTGCTGCCATATTTTCCTCCTGCCATATCTGGCCTATGTGGTTATTAACAAAACGCATAACAAAAATTTACGTTTCTCCCACTATATTTTAAATAAGTAATTAACTTATAAAAAATCAAAAATTAATCAACTAATTTTTTAACTTGGTCTAGTCCCAAATCAACTGGGGTTTCTCTACCAAACATTTCTACGATAACACGACACTTATTGGCTTGATTATCAATACCTACTACAGTACCAACAAAACCGTTAAGTGGTCCATCTAGAACTTCTACCTTATCATTTTCACGTAGGTCTGTATTAACCATAACAACTTTTTCAAGATGCATTTTTAATGTCTCTTCATCAGTTAATGGTAATGGACGACCCTTTGGTCCAACGAAACCAGTAATACCCCTTGTACGGGTAACTGCATGCCATATATCATCGCCATATATCATCTTAACATATACATAGCCTGGCATTAGTCTTCTAGATACAACTTTACGTTTACCATTTTTTTCTTCAACAACATCTTCCATAGGGATAACAATGTCAAAGATACGTTCCTGTAAATTGTATTTATCAATAACAATTTCCAAGTTTTCTTTGGCTACATTTTCATAGCCAGAGAATGTGTGCAAAACATACCATTTTGCTTCTTTTCTAGCATTTTCAATTCTAATCTGTTCTTCAGAAAGTTCTTGTGGTTGGGTTGGGTTGTTTGTTAATTGTGTATCAGAATCTACAGAATTAGATTCTTCAACTGGTTTAGTGTCTAAAGTGTTTTCAACTTCCATAGTTTCTACATTTTCAGTATCAACTTCGGTTAAGTCTTTTTCGTCTTCCATACTACTAACCTGGGATTAGATTATATAGCATTGATAATAATTTATCAATACCAAACAAAACTAAAGTACAAACAACAACCACTGTTATAACTATACCTGTATTTTTACATACAGTACCGAAACTAGGCCAACTTACTTTCTTTAATTCTGACCAAGTTTCTTTAGTCTTTGTAACTACCGGATTAGGACCTTTCGATTTCTTTTTAGAATTATTTTTTGCTGGTTTAGAAGGTTTAACGTCTTTAGAGTTTTTAGGCTCGTCAGGGGTAACTACTTCTACCTCAACATTTTCATTTTCTTTATTTGCCATATTTGTTCCTCTCTAAAAACTATTTTGTTTCTTTATGAAGAGTTGTCTTTTTACAGAATTTGCAATATTTTTTGAATTCGATTCTGTTAGGGTCATTCTTTTTATTCTTTTGTGTTGCATAATTACGATTTTTGCATTCTGTACATTCAAGTATTATATTTTCTCTCATTGTTGGCCTCCAACTAATAATTTACGCTTAAAAAAATAGAGCGGAATGCTCTATTTAATTATTAACTACAAGTATTATAATATATTAGATTAATATTTGCAAGTACTTTTGTTAAATTTAACTATATCAAATCGCTATTTTTGTAATTTTTTATACCCAAGTACAACAATACTGCTGGTACAACAAACCAAATAGCAAAACTATAGTAATTAATCACTCCATAGCCACTACCTACAATGTCACTAAATGCAACTGACAATGGAGATAAACACTGGAATAATTTAAGAAGTGTGCCACTTAAAGATAGACTTGCAAAGGTATAGAATACCAAAACAATAAGCATAGCATATATAATATTAAATTTACGTTTGCCTAATAATGCTAATGCAAAACTAAATACGCCTATCTGAATAGTAGCGACCATAGTAAATAAATAATATCCTAGGAAATTGATAAACTTAAATTGTCCATTACCCCAAATAAGTAATGCAATTAAGCCAAATAATGCACATACAGTATTAAATATAACTAGGTTAATAATAAGTCTTAAAAGTTTATTAAGTACGATTTTTGTACGGCTAGCATTCTGGGTATAAAGCAACTCATAACTACCATCTTTAAAGTTGTTATTAATTAATTTACAACCAAGTCCGGCTGCATACAAGCCACCAAATAACGCCCATACTTGTGCTGCTTGAGCACTAAAATATGTACCAATACTCATATTACCCAATACTTCTAGAATATCTTTTATAGATTGGTCACCATCAAAATATTTTAATAATCCATTTAAAATATTATCCATGTATGGGAATAAGGCTATATTTATAAATAATAGCACTGAAGCAATCAAACTAATAAATATTAATGCTTTATAATTTAATTTACGTTCTAGCCTAAATAATGGCGATAATTTGGTTGTTTTTTCATGTCTCATATCACTTAATTTCATCTTACATACCCCCATTATTCATAGAAATGAAGAAACATCTCTTCAAGTCCCGCATCTTCAATACTAATATTGGTTACATCTATACTGTTAAGATATTTAACCAATTTTTTCATTTCGCCATTGTAATTAAACTTAATATAATTATTTTCTCTCCTTACATTGCTTACACCGCTTAATGTAATCTCTGGAGATGAATAGTCTGTTTCGATAGTAACAATTTTTAATCTCTTTGTCTTTAGTTGTTCCATCTCTTCTATAGCGATTATCTTACCAGCCTTTATTATAGCCACTCTATCACACAATCTTTGAATATCAGTAAGTGTATGTGAAGAAATAAGTATACTTGCACCACGTTTCTTTTCTTCGTCCATAAGTTCAAAGAATTTAAGTTTGATTAATGGATCAAGTCCAAAAGTAGGTTCGTCCAACACAATAAGTTTTGGACTAGATAAGAGTGCCATAACGATACACATTTTCTTTTTATTACCTAGTGATAATTCGCTGGCTTTTCTAGTTAAATTAAGTTCTAGTTTAGTGGCCAAATAATCTATATGGTCATAACTAACCTTTTTCATATCTGCAACAAATTTTAAGTTTTCGGTAACAGTTAAATTGGGGAAGAAACTTGGTTCACCACCAGCATAACCCAATTCGACACGAGCGGTATCCCCTTCTTTAAATGCATTGCGATTAATTATAGCAACTTCGCCACTATCAGGTTTTAGAAGTCCTACTATTGCACGTATGGTAGTAGTTTTACCAGCACCATTAGGTCCTATGAAGCCTACAATTTCGCCTTCTTTAACATTAAAGGTTACATCTTCGACACCCACATTCTTGCCATAGTATTTCTTTAAATTATTTACTTCGCAAGGTATCATAATTACTCCTTAATAATAAATATTTAATATATCATATATATGATACTATATTTTTTATTCTTTTGCAATAATTGTTAAAAATTATCTTAAACTTTGTTAAGATACAGTCATGAAAACACTAGTAAAAATTGTTGATTAATTTACATAATTTTTTTTCAAGTTGGGTCTTTACAAATCATATATTTATGATATACTATTACTGATAAAATTAGAGAGGTGTAGTGATGGCAACTTATGCTGAAATAGAAAATTTAAGAAAACGCAAGCACTATTTACAATATGATTATTATAAATTTGGTAAAGAATATAAAGATGAATTTAATATAAACCTTAATGCAACAAAATATCCAATCCAAAGTATCGAAACTGGTGTCAGAAAAGGTATAGTAGTTGATCAAAATATAGCCAATTCTGTTTATAGCAAACTAGACTTTGTTCCACAACCAAGTTTTAAAACAGTGGAGACTATATTACAACAAAATAAAATGCCAAAAAATGTAATTGATTATTTTAAAGCAATTATGACAATTGGTAATGGTATTGATGATGATATATGTAAAAACGTTATGGCTTCATTCTCTACTTTTAACTACCAGGCAATACTTAATGACCTTGGTCCAGCATGCAGAGACAAAGCAAAAATGTCAGAAATGTTACAAACACTAACTGCAGAAGCAAATGCGGCTGCTGTTAACGGATTATTTGCAAAACTTTTCCAAGTTGTTCGTGATTCAGGTGCTAGAAGCCAAGGTGATTTTAGAAAAGTTGATCCAGAAATAGAAAAGAGATTAGTCAATCTTTATAATAAGACTATGTATGGTGACAAACGCACAAAACCACTAGACATACCAAATGATCCATCAAAAATTTTCTCATTAGTTAAAATACTTAGTAAACAATTGCGTGTAGCAGTTAATAGTAGAAATTTATCAGACCAACAACTTGTTAACGAAATAATTAAACCTTTTGAAACATCAATAAATAAAGCATTAAACCAACAAAAAACAAATGGGAAAAATATAAGATAATAAAAAAAAATACATAGCGTGCTATGTATTTTTTTTATTATATCGTTAGATATGATTTATATAAAAATATTTAGTTATATTATAAAAAGTTGTCGGCAAGCAATTCAAATGGATTCTTTACAAGCAACTAATGTTTATTTAAGCCATGCTGTTAATCAAAAAAAATCTCCATTTAGGAGATTTCTTTTATTATACAATTTTGTTAAATTTAATTACACTATAAAGATTGGCACAAATTGAACCAAAAGTATCTTTTTTTAATGTTCCATAATTTTTAATAGTACCATCTCTAAATCTTTCCATAAAATTCTTAATGATCTTGCCATCTTTTTCAACAAGTGTATAGGTAAATAGACGTACTTCACCTTCTTTTACTGCAATAGCAACATATTGGGAATCACCAATTCTATTAACAAAATTATCACTATACTGTGTAATACATAAAATATATTCTGTAGACTCATCGTCATACATTCCATTTGCAACTGGTGGATGAATAACTTTCACATTATGTCCTTCCATAATGCGAAGAGATAAACCTTCATAACATACACTTACATCAGCATGATCTTTATTTATATTGTCATAAAATTGATCTTCATACTTATCAAAATATTTAAAAAAATTATTTACTATTAATTGATTATATGTCATATTTGCACTCCATTAAACTTTATAAAATCGAACACTTATTAATATTGTTAAAATGCACTCATGCCAATATCGCTCCTAGATTTTCCATCAACATTGTCGAGATCAAATTCATTTTTGCAATCACCTTTAGGATATGGATTATTACCACCCACATTAACTTTTATATTATCTTTACCTTGTTGTCCACCATCTTTTCCTTGGCTTACTTGACCACCATGATCATAATCGGAAGTTGGAGCATTATTAGGTGTTTCTTTTGTATTATCATTAGCCTTTGTAGAAGCATGTGTAGTTTCTATAGATGGTGAGAAATCTCCAACATTTGAAGGTTCTGATTTTCTTGATGGTATATCAACTTTAGTTGCACCAGATTGGTTACCACTAACAATACCATTTCCCATACCGTTATCTTTAGTTTTTACCTTGGTAGCAATATCTTTAAGTTTATCTTTAATATTATTAGTAACTTGTTCTTGATTGGTTTCTTTAACAACCACATCTTCGTCACTCTTTCTAGCAAGATTGACATCGTGTAAAGGTTCGGCTAAAGAGTCTTTCATACGTTTTGGCACTGCATCAAGAACTTTTTTCTTTGCTGTCTCATCTATACGAGCCGCACCAGCAATAAATATACCCAAAATAGGAAGCAAACGTTGTTTGAAATCTTTTTCTTGTTCGGCATATTCGTCAAGTCCATACAAATCTTCAAATGCTTTATCCAACAACTCATTCATTGCTTTATAATTAACTACTTTTTTAGATTTTTTATCTAGCAAAAAGAAGTCAGATATATTGTTAAATTCATTATTAAAAATTTCTAGAATCTTTTTTGTGTATGGATTATTCATCGTCTTAAGCAAGTTAACACGTTGAGTAAAGAAGTCTTCATACATAATATTGTAACTATCTGCACTTAAGTTGTCCAAATATCCCAACAATACATTACGTTTTGCTATATATTGGTCATCAATATCTTTACGTTCTTGTCCAGAATCATCTTCATTAATAGTAACATTAAATTTCTTTAATGCCCTATCAACAAAGTCAGGAGTTATCTCACTAGTAAATTTACTAATAGGTGTCTTGATAACATTAACCATACGACCACCTTGTTTAGGCACTCCTTCTAATACGCACAACTCGGCAACTGCAAGTTGACTTGCAGTATTCTTTTTAAAAGAAATTTCAAAGTCTATAGTCTGACCACTACTAGTTTTAGCAGAACAGAAAATATCGTTATTATATGATTCTTTTTTACTTTTAGTAAAGTCTACTAATTCTTGTGCAACTTTTTTATTAATAACATAAACACCTTTTGCGTTATAGTCACCAAAAAGTTTATTTTGGATAACATCTACTCTTTGAGTAGTATATTCGTCAAAGGTCTCTGCCCTTTTTAAATTTGGAGCCATATACATTCCCCCTACAATACTAATTATATTATATCAAATATCAAACATATTTACAATTATTAATGTGTTTTATTATAAAAAATTTGTTAATAAAAAAGCAATACCATTTTTTGCCAAATAAAGGCATTAATTAGTATTGCTTGGTAAGTACAAAATATACTTTAAAATTATATGTCAAAATCATCATATGATGGTTTTAAAGCCATATCAACAGCAACAGCAAATGATTCGGGGCAAACAACATCTAATTTATAAAGTGTAACTGATTTTTGATATAGTTTTTGTTCTATAACAAAATATTTAATATCACTCTTATCTTCTTCTTGAAAAATCTGTTTAAGTGCAAATACTCTAAAATTTTGTTGTTTGTCAATACATATAGCCATCATAAGGCTATCTAGTTGTCTATTAACAAACTTATCTTCAAAAGTTATAATAGCCATAACATAATCGGGATTAGTAGGGATAGCGTGTTGTACCGACTTAACAGGCAATTTTAGATTCTTTAAGCCATTTTTTAAGAATATCTCTTTAGAAATTTCATTCTCTAAAGCACTTTTTAATTTTTCAGTACTAACAAAGGTCTCGTTACAAAATTTGTTTTTATCACAATATGTTAAACCTTTTAAAATTTCATTTACAAATAGATAATTATATGTCATTATTCCCCCTAACCACGACGCATTGTCATGCCAGTATCGCCTTTAATTCTTTCCATTTTTATTCTTAAATCATGTTGTGTCGCACGATCTACCACATCGATTAGATAAGCATCTTTAGAATTAACTTCTTTTACTGCATCTTTATAAATAAGTTGATAACGAACAGGATCAATCGCGGCAGCAAGAGAGCCATTAATAGGTGGCTTCATAGACCCATTAGAAGATTCTTTAATGTTATTAGGTATATTAATATCATTATCAAATAATCTTGAACCGCTAGTTGTGGTCTCCTGCATTGTAGAACCCATATCTTCAATACCATATTTCCAAGGTTCAGAAGTTGTGGTTTCCTGCATTGTAGAATATCCGTCCATAGTAGATGCTGTCGAAGACGTACTTATACCACTGCCAAATTTAGGACTAAAGGTAGTCTTTGGTGCAGATGTAGTATGATGTTCGGTAGATGCACTAGGATCGCCTGAATAAGTTTTATCTGCGCTTTCAAAATCTGTTTGGGTTGAAATAGTAGAAGTACTTTGACCATGACCCGACATATAAACTATATTAGAAGTTGTAATAGAAGTATTAGAATACTGCGATGATTTTCTTGCAGTGCCACGCTTTTCAGGTGTAACTTTTACGTCTCCAACTGGGAATTGAGATTCAATACCACCAACAGGATATTGGGATAATGGTCCTTGAACTCGCGTTCCTGCTAGTCCACCATTTTCCCCAAAAAATGCACCATCATTATTTTTAAAAAATAAATCAGAATAACTTTGCTTATCAGTCTGTATGCCAACACTAGTTTTACCTTTACTAGAATCATGTACAGCACCCATGAAAGAATCAAACGTTGTAGAATCTATCTTACCTGCTTCATACTTAATAACAATCTGACCATTTTGGTTAATACCATTATTAGTAAAGTCATCAATTTCTCTGGCGAACTTGATACCAGATGGGCTATCTATATTAACCCCGAACAAATGAAAGAAATTATCTATATACTTACCGCTTATACCAGTATAATTTTCAATTGTTTCTTTTAATTTTTCTAATGGAGATTTTGTTTTATCTTCAAACACTTTTTGGTCTCCACTATATTGTGGGCAAGTAGAATAATATTCTACTGCATTATCAAGAACTTCATTCATTGCCTTATAGTTAAAACCAAGTTTATATTTTTTGTCTTTGAAAAACATAGCAGTAACTGGGTCAGAAATATCATTTCTTAACATATCTAATAAATCTTTTGAATATGTGTTTCGACCACGTTTAAGAGTCTTTACTCTACTATTATAGTATTCTTTATAGGCTTTATTGATTTCGTTGTAACTAACTTCATCAAGTTTGGCTAAAAAGTCTTTACGGCTATTAATATTATCTTCATCAATTTCTTTAACATCACGACCTTTATTACTTGCAGTCTCGACATTGTAATATTGAAGTGCTTTATCTCTAAAATCTTTTGTATCTTTATCTACATATTTAGCGATAGTAGTTTGAATAATATTAACAGATTTTCCACCTTGTTTTGCAACCCCTTCAAGCACTTCAAGAACAGCAATATCTTGCTTGTTTTTTGGGTTAGATTTAATAGAAATCTTAAAGTCAATTACATCGCCTTTAGCAGTTTTTGCAGTACAAAAAATATCGGAATTATAACTTTCCTTTTCTTTCTTCTTTAGTTTTACTAATTCATTAGTAATACGTTGTTCGATAGTATATTCTCCATCAGAATTATAATCACCCAACAACTTGTTTTGAATGACATCAACATTCTCTGTAACATAGTTATCTAAAGATTTTGTTTTAGGCGTCCTTTTAGCCATCGTTACTCACCTTATAAATATATTTTTTAATTTAAAATATTATAAAAAATTAGTATTTATTCATACTTTCAACTATGATACTACATACAAAATTATTTGTAAAGACTTAAATATAAAATAATTATTTTTGCACTTTATTTCTGAATATTTATATTATTAAAAAAACG
>SAMEA104315432__coassemble_617_pt1 | contig 16684 bp, 16 predicted proteins | sample SAMEA104315432__metabat2_high_PE_031 | metagenome-assembled genome bin SAMEA104315432 (sample SAMEA104315432) | gut metagenome | biome: Monkey gut; feature: monkey-associated habitat; material: faeces | place: China | collected 2013
ATATATTTTTTTATGCGTGTTTTTTAAATAATATTTGTCTAATTATATTACAAGTATACTAAATATTATATTGTTTTTTAATTAAAAATTATATTTATCGTATGATTATTAGCATTGATATAATCCTATTATAAATATTATGAATAAGACGATAATATATAATGTATAAAAGTGTAAATTAAGACTTTATTCTACAAACATATTTAATTTATTTGTGACAATTTTTGATAGAATTATTAATAATTAAAGGAGAAAAATATGAATATAAAAAGTAGAGTATACAATAATACCATATATATTATGATGATTGGTGAATTAGACGAATATTCGGCAACATATACGCGAAATACTTTAGACCAGTTATTTGATTCTAGTGTTTTTAATCAAGTAATCATAGATTTATCTGAGTTGGAATTTATGGATAGCACCGGAATCGGAGTTTTAATAGGTAGATATAAACGATTAAAGAATAATAATATACCTATATATATTTGCAATCCAAATAATCATATAGAAAAGATATTTAAGATGACAGGGCTATATGAGATTATGCCCAAAATAAGTTAAGGAGTCAATTATGGCATATAAGAATGAATTAAAATTACAAATTTTAAGTTTAAGTGAAAATGAAAGTTTTGCTAGGAGTTGCGTCGCTTCTTTTTGTTTGCCACTTAATCCATCTATTGAAACAATTACAGACATTAAAACTGCAGTAAGTGAAGCAGTTACTAATTGTGTTGTCCATGCATATCCATCAAAGCCGGGAATAATAGATATAGAAGTCAAACTTAATGATCAAGAAATTTACATATCTATTAAAGATTCAGGTGTAGGTATATTAGATGTAAATAAAGCAAAAGAACCATTCTTCACTTCAAAACCTAACAATGAAAGAAGTGGTATGGGATTTACAGTTATGGAAAGTTTTATGGATAGCGTAATTGTCAATTCAAAAGTTAATCAAGGTACTGAAGTTATATTAATTAAAAAATTGGAGGAAGAAAATATTGCTATAGGGGGTTAATATGCTTGATTTTGCAGAGACAATAGAATTAATAGAAAAAGCGCAAAAAGATGACACAACTGCAAAAGAAAAATTAATTAATGAAAATTCACCATTAATTAAGAGCATAGTTAAACGATATAAGAATAAAGGTGTAGAATATGAAGACTTATATCAAATAGGTAGTATGGGGTTCTTAAAGGCAATACAGAATTTTAATAAAGACTTTAATGTAAAGTTTTCGACTTATGCTGTACCTATGATAGCGGGTGAAATTAAAAGATATTTAAGAGATAATGGATTTATAAAAGTTTCTAGAAGTGTAAAACAATTAAGTGTGCAGATTAATAAGTTTATTGAAGACTATATATCAGTTAATTATAAATCTCCCGAAGTTAATGTAATTGCAGAGCATTTTAATATTACGCCACAAGAAACAGTATATGCTATGGAAAGTGGCCTACAACCATTATCATTATATTCACAAGTCGGTGGAGAAGGTGAAGACAAGACCCAGATGCTTATAGAAAAGATACCAGATGATAAACCAATTGATAAACAGATGGATTATTTTTTATTATTTAATACGCTAAAAACATTATCTAGTAGAGACAGGAAAATAATTATATTAAGATACTTTAGAGACAAAACACAAAGAGAAATTGCAGATATTTTGGGAGTTAGTCAAGTTCAAGTGAGCAGATTAGAAAATAAAATACTGAATGAAATTAAGGGCAAAATGTCTGACGTTAATTAAGTATTATGCAAACTACAAAAAAGTACGTTATTTACGTACTTTTTTTGCTTTTGCATAATACTATATAATTTACATTATCATATGGCTAAATTCAAAGTAGAATTAATATTTTAATTTATAAATTTATTAATAGATATTAAACATTTATTAAATTTCTTCATTTTCTACTGTTTCTATATTTTTTTCTTCTAATTCATGGTCTTCAATAATGTGGACATCTACATTTTCTATATTATTTTCACTATCAGTGTTAACCATTGCAGGTTTTGAACTTGCTTCTTCTGTTATATTTAATGTGTTAATACCATTGTTAACTGTTCCTCTATTAAGCATATCTATCATAGTGTTGTAACCATAAGTATCCACATTGTTATTGGTACGATTAATATCACCGTCAACATAAGGATAATTGTTAGAACTACCCATGCCAGTATAATTGCCATTGACACCATTATTAACTCCATTATTTAAGTTGTTTTGTGTTATTATGCCATTTTGAAAAGTTCGGTTGGGTGTATTAATTCTATCTGCATCATTAGGTAATGGAATTGTACCATTTAAGTTATTACCATATGCTAGATTATTATTACCATTTAATTCATTTGGTAAGGTCGTAATAGGTGGACAATTATCACAATTATTATTTAAATTTGTATCATCATAAGTTATGTTGTTATTGTCATTAATAATAGTATTGTCAGTTTGATTATTGTTTTTCTTATATGTGTCAAGATTGTTGTTAGTATTAAGATAAGTGTCTATATTAGTTTTCTTTTTATTTTCTTCAGTCTCTTCTATAACTGTAGTTTCTTTAATTGTATCGCCATTATCGCTTATATTATCATTTTCTTTGTTTTCGTTAATATTGTCGTTTCCATAACTTTCATTGCTTTCTGTTATATTATTATTATCAGTTAAAACAGTATCTTTAATGTTGTTATTGCTTTCATTCCCATCTATATTACTATTGTTTTTATTTATTGTTGAATCGATTTTATCATCTATAATAGGGCTGTTAATATTTTCTTCATTATTGTTGTTAACTTGATTATTTTCTATATTGTTTTTATTTTCATTATTATTAATATCATCTATTTGTTGTATTTCATCTATTGTATTATCAACTTTAGTTTCACTGTTAATTTCATTATTTGGTGTTTCTTGAATAATAGTGTCGTCTATGTTGTTATTATTTTGTTGTAAAACAATATTTTGTGCATCTATTAATATTTCTCTTATTTGTTCTAGAGTAGTTAATGCATTTTTTAAATAAGTAATTCTAATATCCAAGTGATTAAGTACACTTAAATAATTACTATTCATAACATCAATACCGGTAGTAATTCCACCATTATTATTTTTATTAATAGTGTTAACTTCATTAGTTAAATCACCATTACATTTTTTAATGCGTTTTATAGTCACTTTTATATCATCAATGTAATTGTTTAATGCTGTCACTTGTTGGTTATTAGGCACAAATGTACCATCTTCTATAGAATAATTTAATTGTTTGATTTCTGCACAATAATCTAAAACATTTGTTTTGCAATTTGATAGTGTATTATTGGCTTCCATCGCATCATTAGTTATTGCATATAAATTTCTTACTTTATTAATATATCCATCAAGATAGTTATCATTTTCCACCATGTTTTTATTATATCTAGGCATATATTTTATAGGTTCAATGTTGTAATAGTAAATTGTAGAATTGTCTTGAGTATTTTCATAATTAGTATCATTGTTTGTTTTATAACTATCTATATTACTATTTAATGATAAAGATATTTGGCATATTTTATTTTTGTGATTGCCAATACTTTTTTCTGTTTCATCATTGCCCGCAAGTATATTGTGGTTTGAACTTGGTGCTGGGGCATTGACAGTTTTTGCAATAGGATATATGTCCGGATTTGATAAATATGAATTATCTATAGTATCAAGATGATTGATGGTATTGGTTAATATTGTAAGATTGTGATCTATTGATTTTGCTATATTTAATGGTTGATTATTTGTTGTACAACCTAATAATAGAATACTTCCGCATACTATTGAAGTTAATATAATTTTTGACTTTTTCATAATTCCTCCATACTTTTAATTTAGTTTGTATAGAAAATTTTAAATTATTTATAAAACAAAAAAGTTTTTGTTTAAATGTTGATTTTTATGTAAACACTTAATTAAAGGTGAGAGTATGAAAAAAGAAAAACATCTTACTAGAGATGAACAATACAATATATATGTTGAATCAAAAATACCCAAAACAAAGGAATTTCCAACATTAATTTATGCATTCTTAATAGGTGGATTGATTTGTTGTATAGGACAAGGAATAAGTGATTCATTAATGGTTATTTTCCCTACAATGGGGCAGGAAGAAGCCAATACATGGATGTTAATTGTCTTAATATTTTTGGCGAGTATGTTGACAGGATTGGGTATTTATGACCGAATAGGTGTCTTTGCTGGTGCAGGTTCAATTGTGCCTATTACGGGTTTTTCTAACTCAATTACTAGTCCAGCAATGGAATTTAAAAAAGAAGGGATTATTTTTGGACTATGTGTAAAAATGTTCACTGTTGCTGGACCTGTAATTGTATGTGGCTTGGTTATTAGTTTTATAACTGGAATAATATACTTATTTGTATAAAGGGAAATATATGAAAAATAAAATCGGTGATCAAACAATCATATTTAAAAATAAGCCAAAAATAATTGGACATTATTCTATTGTTGGTGAAAAAGAAGGTAATGGACCATTTAAAGATTATTATCATCACATAATGAAAGATGATTTGTTTGGTGAAAAATCTTTTGAACATGCAGAACGAAAAATGCTTGAATTTGTAATTGATAATTCAATTAAAGTAGCAAAATTGGGTTTAAATGACATTGATTTAATGATAGGTGGAGATTTGCTTAATCAAATTATAAGTACGTCATTTACTGCGAGACACTTTGATAGACCATTTTTAGGTGTATATGGTGCATGTAGTACTATGGCAGAAAGTTTGGCTATAGGTGCTACATTTGTTGATGGTGGATATAGAGATAATGTTGTTTGTGCTACGGGTACTCACTTTTCAACAGCAGAAAGACAGTATAGATTTCCATTAGAATTGGGTAATCAAAGACCACCTACAAGCCAATGGACAGTTACTGGTGCTGGTAGTACAGTATTAAGTTTGGGTAAAAAAGGACATATGATTACAAAGGCTACTTTAGGGAAAGTTACTGATTATGGAATAAAAGATGTCAATAATATGGGTGCTGCCATGGCACCTGCTGCCATGAGTACATTAATTAGCCACTTTCAAGATACAAAAACTAGTCCAGATGACTACGACCTTATTGTAACAGGTGATTTAGGTAAATTGGGCTCTGAAATATTAATGGATTTAATGGAACATAATGGATACAAGTTGGGCAAAAATTATAATGATTGTGGGCAAATGATATTTAGTAATAGTCAAAAGTCTTTTCAAGGTGGTAGTGGTTGTGGTTGTAGTGCGTCTATACTAAATTCATATATCATTAAAAAACTTGATGAAGGAGTATTTAAGAATGTATTATTTGCTGCTACAGGAGCATTGTTAAGTACATTAAGTAGTCAACAAGGAGATAGTATACCAGGTGTATGCCATGCTGTAGTTATAGAAAGATGTGAAGATTTAGATAAGAAGGAATAATATTATGGAAATGTTTTTAACATATTTAAAAGTGTTTGCAGTAGGTGGATTAATATGTACACTTGGTCAAATATTGATTATAAAAACAAAAATTACGAGTTCAAGAATATTAGTACTATTTGTTTGCATAGGTGCTGTTTTAGAAGCAATTGGATTGTATGAACCTATTGTTAATTTTGGGAAAGCAGGTGCAACAGTTCCAATAACAGGTTTTGGAAGAAGTCTTGCAAGGGGTGCAATTAAAGGTGTTAAGGAAATGGGATTTTTAGGAGCATTTGCTGGTGGTTTGACTGCTACTGCTGCAGGTATTACTTGCGCTGTTGTGTCTGCATTTGTATTCGCACTTATATTCAATAGTAAGACTAAAAAATATTAAAATTAAAAACAATTATTATTTGATATACAATCAATTTTAACTTTTGCGTATGTAATAAAAATAAAGTGAATTTCATATAATTTTATATGATAAAATCATTGTGTGTTCATATAAAAAAACATAAAAAGAAAATTACGACTATTTTTCTGTTATTAATCATATTTTTAGGTGGGAGTTTGGTTGTTAAAAATAGTATTAATAATATAATTGCTGATACTGTTGAACTAAAATCAAAAGCACTTGCGACTAAAGCCATGAATAGTGCTATTGCTGATGTTGTTATTAATTCGATTGTTTATGAAGATCTGGTTAACATTATTACAGATGAATTAGGTAATATAAGTATGATTCAAGCCAATGCTCTAGAAATTAATAATTTAAGTAAAGACTTGGCTCAAACTACTGAAAATAAAATAGAAGAGTATGGACGTGCTGGAATAGGTATTCCTTTAGGGTCGTTTACTGGTATTCCATTTTTTGTGGGCAGAGGACCAAAAGTAAAATTAAAAGTTAATCCTATAGGTGCTGTAAATTGTAGTTTTCTTTCGCAATTTGAAACTGCAGGCATTAACCAAACCAATCATAAAATATATCTTAATATATCAGCCAATGTTGGTATAGTTTTGCCTTTACTTAGTACAAAATATAATACTAGTCGTCAAGTTCTAATATCTGAAAGTATAATTGTAGGACAAGTACCGGAAGTATATTTATATTCTGATACCTTGGATACTTTATTAAACTTTGTACCATATTAAAAAAATTCATTGTTAATTTCTTTAGACTATGATAAACTTATCTAGTAAAAGAAGGGAATTAACAATGATTTTTTTAGATAATGCAAGTACTACACAAATTTATGACGAAGCACTTAATGCTTACGTAAACTATAGCAAAAATAGTTATTTTAATCCATCAGCACTATATAAGGCTGGTTCGGATATTAATATGGAATTGCTTAAAAATAGAAATGAAGTTTTAAAACTTCTTGGTGCAAGTTTGATGGACAAGTTAATCTTTACATCGGGTGCAACAGAAGCCAATAATATGGCAATTAATGGTGTTTTAAGAAAAAATATGGGTAAATTGGTTTTTTCTTATGCCGAGCATCCATCTGTATATAATGTGGCAAAAGAACTAGAAGAAAAAGGTTATCAAGTAGAATTCGTTAAACTTACCAGTGAAGGTGTTGTTGACGAAAATGACTTTAGAGAAAAAGTAATAGGTGCTTCTTTTGTTTCTATTATGCATGTTTGCAATGAAACTGGTGCTATCAATGATATAAAAAGACTAGTTAGTATAGCAAAAAAAGTTAATAAAAAAGTGATTTTCCATAGTGATGGTGTACAGGCTATAGGAAAGATACCAGTTAATTTTTGTGATTTGGGTGTAGATATGTATACTATAAGTGCACATAAAATACATGGTCCAAAGGGTGTAGGTGCATTATATGTAAAAGATTGGATAAACCTTAAACCACTAGTTTATGGTGGTGGTCAAGAATTTGGATTAAGGAGTGGTACTGAAAATTCGTGTGGAATAATAGCATTCTGTATGGCACTTCAGTTGTCCATAATGAGACTAAAAGAAAATTTTGAACATGTGTCAAAATTAAAAGCAGCATTTATTAAAGAACTTTCAACTAATTTTATTAACTATAGAATTATATCTACTGATGATTGTTCGCCTTATATTGTTTCTTTTGCAATACCTTATGTTAAGGCAGAAACTACTTTGCATATGGCCGAACAAGATGGTGTACTATTAAGTAATGGTTCGGCATGTTCTAGCCGTAAAAGTGGTAACAGAATCTTATCTGCAATGGGTGTAGGCGATGTAACCATTAATGGCTCGTTAAGAATTAGTTTTAGCGAATTTAATACTGAAGAAGAAGTTATCTATGCGGCTTCTATATTAAAACTTAATTGTGAAAAATATCTAAAGATTATTTAATAGGAATATATTATGGAAAAAGCAATATTAATTAGATTTGGTGAAATATTTTTAAAGGGCAAAAACAAATATGTTTTTGAAAATATGTTAATTCACAATATTCTCGAATCACTTAAAAAATTTGAACTTAAACTTAATAAAATATCTGGTAGATATATTATTAAAAATTATGATGAGATATATGAACAGGAAATCATAGAAAAAATTTCTCATGTTTTTGGTGTGTATTCTTTAAGTCCATGTTATGTAGTTAAAACTAGTCAATATAATATAGAAGAATGTTTAGATAAATTAGATTATAATTTTAAGACATTTAAAGTAAATGTTAAACGTGCGGATAAGTTATTTCCTATTCAATCAATACAATTTGCTGCTATGATGGGTGAATATATACTTAACAAACACCCTGAATTAAAGGTTGATTTATCTGAACCAGAAGTTACAATTTCTATGGAATTAAGGGAAGACTTGAATACATATATTTATAGTGAAACTATTAAATGTGTGGGTGGTATGCCTGTAGGAAGTAGTAGTGGTGGTTTACTTTTATTATCTGGTGGCATAGACAGTCCAGTAGCAGGTTATCTGATAAGTAAAAGGGGTATGCCTTTGCATGCTATACATTTTCACAGTTTCCCTTACACAAGCGAGTTGGCAAAAAATAAAGTAATTACTTTAGCCAATATTATAAGTGAATATACTGGTAATATAACCATTCATATTATACCATTTACTCATATACAAGAAGAGATACACAAAAGATGTAAACCAGAATATATGATTACACTTATGCGTCGAATAATGATGCGTATTAGTGAACGTATAGCAAAAAATAACGGATTAAAGGCGATAATTACAGGTGAAAGTCTAGCACAAGTTGCTTCACAAACTATAGAAAGTATGACAGTTACTAATGCAGTTATTGAAGATTTACCTGTATTAAGACCTTTAATAGGTATGGATAAGGAAGATATAATAGCAATAAGTAAAAAGATAAGGACATATGACACTTCTATATTACCATATGAAGATTGTTGTACAGTATTCTTGCCAGAACATCCAATTATTAAGCCAAGAATAGATAAAGTAGAAAAAGAAGAATCTCGCCTTAATATTGAAGAATTAATAGCGGAAGCAATGGGAAAAGAAGAAATAGTTAATACAAAAGATTTATAAAATCATAGTCGAATATATCTACACGACAAAGGATATTATTCGACTTTTTTTATAACTATATTGTTTGACAAAATTATAATATTTAATTACAATTATTATGTGGTAGATAAAATTTTTTGATTAATTCAAAAATTTATATATATCAGAAAAAATTTTCTCTATTGTTATAGAGAATTAAATTATTGTACTATTAAAATTTAATAAAAGGAGAATTAGAATGACACAAAGTGCAATGTTAAGTTTATTAGCATTGTCAACTCCGGTTGTAAGTCTTATTGTTGGCATAATTTGTGTTGTAGTTGCTGTGCCTTTAGGTATGTTTTTAAATGCGTTTTTAGCAAAAAGAAAAACAGAAAAAAGCAAAGAAACTGCTACTAATATTATCCAAGAAGCCTTAAATGAAGCAAAAACAGTTAAAAAAGAAGCAATTTTAGAAGCAAAAGACGAAGTTTTAAGATTGAAAAATGAATGTGATGCTGAACTTAAAGAAAGACGTGCTGAAATGCAAAAATCAGAAAATCGTATTGTTCAACGTGAAGATTTTATTACTAAACGTGAAGTAATGTTAGATAATAAAATTGAAGCAATTGATAATATGAAAGCCGCATTGGAAAGCAAAGAACAAGAGATTGAAAATGCAATTAACGAACAAAACAAGATCAAAGACCAAATTGTTGCAGAACTTGAAAAAGTTGCTGGACTATCAAAAGAAGATGCAAAATCACAATTAATTCAAATGTATGAAGAAGAAGCAAAAAGAGATGCTGCTGTATTGGTAAGAAATATTGAGCAAAATGCAAAAGAAGATGCAGATAAGAAAGCAAAAGATATTATTACTTTAGCAATTCAAAGATGTGCTGCTGATCATACAAGTGAAGTAACAGTATCTTCAGTTATACTTCCTAGTGAAGAAATGAAAGGTAGAATTATTGGTCGTGAAGGTAGAAATATCAGAGCACTTGAGAATGCTACCGGTGTAGATTTAATAATTGATGACACTCCTGAAGCTGTTGTATTATCATCATTTGACCCAGTAAGACGTGAAATTGCTCGTATATCACTAGAAAAACTTATTCTTGATGGACGTATTCATCCTACAAGAATTGAAGAAATGGTAGAAAAAGTTACTAGAGATATGGAAGTAACTATTAAAGAAGCAGGGGAAGCAGCCGCTTTTGATGCTGGTATTAATGGCTTACATCCAGAATTGATTAAGATCTTGGGAAGATTGAAATATCGTACAAGTTATGGTCAAAATGTTTTGAAACATAGTTTGGAAGTATCATATTTAGCAGGGCTTATGGCTGCTGAATTAGGTGCTAATGTTAATGTAGCAAAACGTGGCGGATTGTTACACGATATAGGTAAGGCGGTTGACCATGAGGTAGAAGGAACTCACGTAACTATAGGTGTTGATTTGGCTAAAAAATACAAAGAAACAAAAGAAGTTATTCATTGTATTGCTGCTCACCATGGCGATTGCGAATTTGAAAGTATTGAAGCAATTTTGGTACAAGCCGCAGACGCTATATCTAGTGCTAGACCAGGTGCTAGACGTGAAAGTTTGGAGAATTATATCAAACGCTTACAAAAGCTTGAAGAAATCGCTAATAGTTTTAAAGGTGTTGATAAGTCTTATGCTATTCAAGCAGGTAGAGAAGTTAGAATTATCGTAAAACCAACAGAAATTAGTGATGATGAAGCATTATTTATGGCTAAAGATATTGCACAAAAAATTGAAAAAGAAATGGAATATCCAGGAACCATTAAAGTTAATGTTATTAGAGAGACACGTAGTGTAGAATATGCAAAATAATTTAGATATTCTACAATTTAGCATTATTTTTTAAATAAAAAAAGAATTGGATTAATAATTAATTATCCAATTCTTTTTTGTTATTAAATAGTGTTTTGTTGAATGGCTATTTTAATGCAAATTATATTTTGTTAAACTTTTAAATATTTCTATATTACCAGAATATCCCAAGGGGTTAATAGGAGAGCAGTGATATATTGGTATTACTATTTTATTACCATATTTGAACTCTTTTCCAGCATAGTCTTTAAAACGTTTAATTTCAATTCCCAATATCTGTTGAGTTGCAAATTTACCCATAGTAAGGATAATTTCTTGTTTACTTAATTCTAGTTGAGATATAAGAAAGGGACGGCAATTGGCTGTAAATTCGTTTAAAGTGGTGATATTATCAAGATGACATTTACAACATTCTGTAAAACTTATATCTTCTATAGTTAATCCAATTAATTCTAATAATTTAGATAATATTCTGCCTGTACCTTGTAATGTACCTTTATCATTGTAGAATGCTTTGCCTGATTCAACCCAACCATCTTTTGCAGGAGATTCGCCAATAATAAGAATATTGGATTTACCTTGCTTAAATGTGTAAAAACGTGGCTTAAGTAACATACCACATTTTCTACATTTTTTAACCATATTATCTATTTCTTCGTAAGTCATTTATTAATTCCTAATATTATTAAGTTAAATTTATAAAAAAAACGCAATAAATGCGTTAAAATTGGCAGGGGAGAAAGGACTCGAACCCTCAACCAACGGTTTTGGAGACCGCGATTCTACCATTGAACTACTCCCCTAAAGTGCAGTAATTTTTCAATCACGTAATTAGTATAAATAATTACAACCTAAATGTCAATAAATTCAAATAAATAGTTTGTTTTATAAACGAACTTTGTGATATTATGTTATTGAAAAGGAAAGTAAAAATGAAAAACGTAGAATTATATACAGATGGTGCATGCTCATATAATCCAGGGCCAGGTGGTTATGGGATTATATTAAAATATAAAAATGTAGAAAAAGAATTTTCTGGTTTTTGTGATAATACAACAAATAATCGTATGGAATTAACTGCTGTTATAGAAGGACTTAAATTAATTAAAGAACCATGCAATATTACCATATACTCAGACTCGGCATATACTGTTAATGCATTTTTGTTGGGGTGGATAGAAAACTGGCAACAAAATAATTGGCGTACTGCTAATAAAAAACCTGTGTTAAATCTAGATTTATGGCAAGAATTGATTAATTTAATTGCACAGCATAACGTTACATGGGTAAAAGTTAAAGGACATGCTGATAACGCATATAACAATAGATGTGATGCATTAGCAAGAAAGGAAATTGATACCTATTTAAATCAAAATTCAACGGGTAATTAAACAAATTTTACTTATAATAATTATAAAAGAAGAATGAAATATATTCTTCTTTTTTTTGTAGAATGATTTTTATTTTTTGAATATATATTGTATAATGATAATGTTTACTAAATAATTAAGGAGATTATTATGAGAACAGTTGGTACAGTTGCAAGGGGTGTGCGTGCTCCAATTATTAGACCAGGGGATAACTTGGTTAATATCGTGGCTGATTGTATAGAAGCCACAATTAAAAATGAAAATATTAAAATAAAGGAAAAAGATATTGTTGCTGTAACAGAAGCAATTGTTGCAAAGTCTCAAGGAAATTTTGCTACTATTGATAATATAGCAAAAGATGTAAGGACTAAATTAGGTGGTGGTACTATTGGTGTAGTTTTCCCTATATTATCTAGAAATAGATTTTCTAGTATATTAAGGGGAATTTCTAGAGGAGCAGATAAAATAGTTATTCAATTATCTTATCCATTTGATGAAGTTGGTAATCCTTTAGTATCTATTGAAAAATTATATGATTTAGGTATTTTCCAATTTGGTAAATCTTATACTGCTAAAGAATTTACTGATTTAGTTAAAGATGTTACACACCCATTTACTGGCGTTAACTACATTGAAATGTATAAAAAGATATCTGAATGTGATTGTGAGATTATTTTGTCTAATGATCCTACAGAAATATTAAAATATACAAAGAAAGTTATTAATGCAGATATTCATTCTAGATTCAGAACTAAAAAATTACTTCTAGCCAATGGTGCAGAAAAAGTTATTTCATTGCATGAAATTTTAAATAAGAGTGTTGATGGTAGTGGTTACCATGAAGACTATGGTGTTCTTGGTAGTAATTTATCTACAGATGAAAAAGTTAAATTATTCCCACGTGATACAAAAACGTTTGTTAATAATCTTCAAAAAGAATTATACAATAGATTGGGTGTTAAACTTGAATGTATGGTATATGGCGATGGCGCATTTAAAGACCCTGTAGGCGGTATTTGGGAATTGGCTGACCCAGTTGTTAGTCCAGCATATACTGATGGTTTATTAGGCACTCCTAACGAAATTAAATTAAAATATTTGGCAGACAACAAAATTGCTAATTTGACTGGAGAAAAGGCTGTAGAAGCAATGAAAAAACTAATTAATGAGAAAGAATCAAATCTTGTTAATAAAGCCGAATCTTTGGGTACAACTCCTAGAAGAATTACAGATTTAGTTGGTTCACTATGTGACTTAACTAGTGGCAGTGGAGATAAAGGTACACCTATTGTACTAGTAACTGGTTATTTTGATAACTATGCTACAGAATAATTGTAATAGGGAATATTTGAAAATATTTTAAAGTTTATCTAATATAAAAAATCACTTCATTACGAAGTGATTTTTTATTATTAAAAGTCTCTTAATTTGAATGTGATATGTGTTATTAATAGGAAGACAAATATTGTACCTGCCCAAATGCCTAATGATATAAAGAAGTTTGCATTTGTTACAAGGGTAGAAGTAAATAATGAATTTAATCCGCCTGTTTGAGTAGTTAAGAAACTACCACCCATATATTTAAATAAGTCAGCATTTACAAATGGTATAAATGCATACCAGAAATATCCACCGAATAGCACATTAAAACTTGTAGCCAATATATATAAAATACATGAAATAGATATAGCAGAAGTGTAGGATCTAAAGATTGTAGATATTGAAAGTGCAATAACCGCATAGAAGAATATTTCGGCTATAATACTTAAGAAATTTATTAACATTAAAACAAATGGGTGTAATGCAAATGCTAATCTTCCATTAAATACAACTAATACTGGAGCATTAATTAAAGGGTACATACATACACCAGCAACTAAACAGATAATAAAACTAAATAAAACAAATAGGAATACAAATATCATAGTTGCTAGAAGTTTACCAGTTATTATCTTCCATCTATTAAATGGTCTCATTGCTAGTAGTTTAATTGTTCCACTATCATATTCTGATGCCATAAGACTTGCTGATAAGAATATAGCAAATATTGTAATTACTAATGTTGCTATTTTCATACCATAGAACATAAAGTCATATGCACTTGTTTTGTTTGAACTATTTCTATTGAATGCAAACACATCGGAATAGTCTTGGTTAAATGTGCCTTTATTAATAAAATATTTTGTTTTTGTTAAATTTTCTTTTGTTTCATATATATTAAATTTTTCAAAACCAACATAATTATTAATCTTTGAAGATTTTAATACTTTAACCGCTTCAAGATTAATTGTGTCATTAACTAAACTGTTTGTGTTTTGTGCAATTACTCTATAACAAGTTATATAGTTATTAATACTATCTAAATCAGATTGTTTTGATGTATTATTATTTTGTTTAACATTTTCTATACTAGCAGTTATGCTTGTTCTTAAACTATATATTTTATCAACTATAATTTTTTCTAATGAGTCTAGGGTAGTATTGTCTACATTGTATTTAATTAATTTGTTAGTAAAAACTTTAATTTTATTAGATATATCTAACTCTTTTAAACTATTAACAATTTCTTTATGTCTTTGATATTCAGGTTTCTGTAAATTAGATACATCATCAAAGGAATTGATTATTGAATTGGCTTCTGTAACTGCATTGGTCAATTCATCATAATCTTTAGTGGTCATAAATATTAAATGTTGATCATCTTCATTAAGTTTGGCTAAATTAGTTAATAGGTTGTCCAATTCGGTTGCTAAATCATTTTTTAACTTTTTGAAATTCTCCTGATTTGAAGAAGTAGGATTGTTGATAACACTTTTATAATATTCTGATTGTTTTTTGCTTATTGCGTCCACATAATAATTTAAAGAAGTAGTTACAAAATTACTATTATCAGTATATATTTTTGAAAATTTATCTATAAAATTATTGCTTTCTATATAATCAATAATTGTTGATGGAGTAGCATCTTCAATTTTTGAATATAATTTAGTAATGTTAAGACTAGCATCACTATATGATGGTAGAGTAGTGAAGTGCTTAAAGAAAGCACTGTATGATTTTAAATCTTTGGTATTATTGAATTCATCATAATAATTTTGTACTTTATTTTTCAATTCCAAAAATGTTAAATTAATTTTAGTGTCATTATTAGCAATTTTATTCTGTGTAACTAAATCATTATAGATGATAACAAATTCTTCATTTATTTGTTTCAATTTTTCATTTCTATTATTGAATTCTTTATAGAAATTAATTTTGTTAACATTATTTTGTATAATTTCATCATATTTTATTTTAGTAATTTCGCCAGCAGTGTCATTCATAAATTTATTATATACTTTTTCAACAGTGACACCATCTACTGTAACTGAATAATTTTGTCTGCCTATTGGATTGAAAAATAATAAAGATAAAACCAAGACGGCTGCTAAAATAACACCCATCAAATATACACTTGGTTTTTTAAATATTTTTATAAATTCCGCGCGGGCTATTCGAAAAACACCCATAATTGCTCCTTAATTAAAAGATTTCTATATGTCCTCTATTTTTACGTTTCATAAGTTCCATAAATATTTCTTCTAGTGATTTAGATATAAATTCTACACCAAATATTGATAAACCATTATCTAATAAACGTTTGCTTATTTCTGGAACTTGGTCTTCTCCAGCACTTACATATATGCTGTTACCTGCAACATCGACAGGGAAGTGGAATTCGTTGATAATAACTTTACCTGCGAAGTTAGGGTAGTCAACTTTAAATTTAATCTTTCTTGATCCAATGATATTTTGTTTTAATTGGTGAATAGATTTAAGTTCGATTAATTGTCCTGCATTAATTACAGCAAGTGTGTCACATAATTGTTCCATTTCGGCAAGCATATGAGAACTTACCATTATTGCAATTTTGTATTTTTGTGCAAGATTTTTTAAGAATTTTCTCATTTCTACGACGCCTTGTGGGTCTAATCCGCTAAAAGGTTCGTCTAATATAAGTAGTTTTGGATTATGAAGTAATGCTTGTGCAATACCTAAACGTTGTCTCATTCCTAAAGAATAGAATTTAACTTTATCTTTTAATCTGTGTTCTAGTCCAACGATTTTTGCATATGCATAGATTGTCTCTTTTGTAATGCCTTTATAAAGACTTGCGTAATACTTTAAGTTGTCATATCCAGTCATATAGCCGTACATAAGGGGATTCTCAATTATACCACCAGTTAATTGCATTGCTTTTTCGAAATTATGTTGAACATCATAACCACATATTGTAATTTTACCATGTGTTGGTTTTGTTAAACCGCATATCATACGCATGGTGGTTGTTTTACCAGCACCATTAGGTCCTAAAAATCCAAAGATTTCTCCTTCGTGAATTTCGAAAGATACATTATTGACTGCTACACGATCTTCAAACGCTTTTGTAACATTTTCTAATTTAAGAACTGTTTTACTCAAAATTAACATCCTTTAATTTATTTTATATAATAATAAAATTGATAAAAGTAAAGGAAATATTGAAAATGATACAA
>SAMEA104315432__coassemble_727_pt1 | contig 14922 bp, 13 predicted proteins | sample SAMEA104315432__metabat2_high_PE_031 | metagenome-assembled genome bin SAMEA104315432 (sample SAMEA104315432) | gut metagenome | biome: Monkey gut; feature: monkey-associated habitat; material: faeces | place: China | collected 2013
ACATATATATAAATAACTAATCGTGGTTATTATGTTGACAATTTTTAATTGTTGTTGTATTATAAGGGCAGTTTAATATAAAAGGCGTTTTAAAAAAGGACAAGTTGTACTATTTTTATACTTTACAGAGAGTTGATTACTTGGTGAGAAATCAATAGCAGAGATAGTATAATATCACCTTTATAGTTCGATGGCTGAATTATAGTAAGTTGTTGCGTAGGCTCTACGTAAGTGAGCAGTGTGTGATTGCACATGATTGTTATAGATGGTAATAATGCTCGGGCATTGTTTTTGTAACAATGATACCGAGTTTTTTTATTTTTGGCGTTTGTTTTATTAAACTATAAAAAATATGTTAAGTCTCAATTGAAGTACTTAACAATAAAATTTTTGGTTATTTTAATAAGGAGTTAAAAATGTACAAAAAAGTTGATGCTAATCTGGATTTTCCTAAAGTAGAGCAAGAAGTCCTTAACTTTTGGAAAGAAAACAATGTAAAAAAACAATGTATGTCTCGTAATATGGGACAAAAAAGATTTAATTTCTACGAAGGGCCACCTACTGCTAATGGTGTTCCACATTCTGGACACGTACTTACTAGAGTGCTAAAAGATGTATTTACTCGTTATAAATCTATGCAGGGGTATTATGTACCACGTAAAGGTGGTTGGGATACTCATGGATTACCAGTAGAATTGTCTGTTGAAAAGGAATTGGGTATTTCTGGTAAACAACAAATTGAAGAATTTGGCGTAGAAAAATTTATCAAACGTTGTAAAGAAAATGTATGGAAATATGTAGATATATGGAAAGAATTTTCTGATAGAGTAGGCTACTTTGTTAATATGGAAGACGACTACTATGTAACTTATTATGATAGTTATATAGAGAGTGTATGGTGGGCTTTAAAAGAACTTGATAAAAAAGGACTATTGTATAAAGGTTATAAGATACTTCCTAGTTGTCCAAGATGTGGTACTGCATTAAGTTCTCATGAATTGGCTCAAGGATATGAAGATAGAAAAGATACTACAGTTGTAGCCAAATTTAAGTGTGTAGATGAAGACAATACATATTTCTTGGCATGGACAACTACTCCATGGACATTACCATCTAATATCGCACTTTGCGTAAATGCTGATGAAGATTATGTAAAAGTTAAGGCTAATAATGGCGAATGTTATATTCTAGCAAAAGCATTGTTGGGTGCTCATTTTAAAGATGGCGAATACGAAGTTGTAGATACATTTAAAGGTAAAACTTTAGAATATAAGAAGTATGTACCACTATTTGATTTTGTAGATAAAAAGACTGCTGAAAAAGGATATTATGTAACTTGTGATTCTTATGTAACTTTAACAGATGGTACTGGTATAGTTCATATTGCACCAGCATTTGGTGAAGATGACTCAAAAGTTGGACATAAGTACAATTTACCATTTATTCAACTTGTTGACAAATTCGGCAAGTTTACTGACAATTGCGGTAAATATTCTGGACAAGATGTCTTTAGTAAAAATGATGAAATTGTAGAAGACTTGTATCATCAAGGTAAAGTATTTAAGTCACAAAAACACGTACACAGTTATCCACATTGTTGGCGTTGTCATAGCCCATTAATTTATTTTGCTAGAAGTAGTTGGTTTGTAAAAACTACCGAATTAAGACAAGCAATGGTTAAAAATAACAATACAGTTAATTGGCTACCAGACAATGTTAAAAATGGACGTATGGGTAACTTCCTAGAGAATAATATTGATTGGTGCTTAAGCCGTGACCGTTATTGGGGTACACCACTTCCAGTATGGATGTGTGAATGCGGATATTATCATGTTATGGGCAGTAAACAAGAATTAAAAGATTTGTGCCATGTTGATGGAGATATCGAACTTCATAAACCTTATGTTGATGCATTAACTATGACTTGTCCAAAATGCGGTAAACCTATGCATCGTGAACCAGAAGTTATAGATTGTTGGTTTGACTCTGGTTCAATGCCTTTTGCTCAACATCATTATCCTTTTGAAAATCAAGAATTATTTAAGGAAAGTTTCCCTGCACAATTTATTAGTGAAGGTATAGACCAGACTCGTGGTTGGTTTTATGCTTTGCAGGCAATTTCTACTGCATTATTTGATAGAAGCCCATACGAGACTTGTATTGCCAATGGTATGGTTGTAGATGATCAGGGTAGAAAATTAAGTAAGAGTTTAGGTAACTATATACCACCTATGGAGATGTTAAGTAAGATGGGTGCTGACCCAGTAAGATGGACATTCTATACTGGTAGCCAACCATGGAATAATTTAATTCTTACCGAAAACACTGTTACCGAAAGTCAAAAGAAATATTTCGGTACACTTTGGAACACTTATGCATTTTATGTGCTTTATGCTGATATAGATAAGTTTGACCCTACTAAATATTCATTAAAAGATTGTCAGTTAACAGTTATGGATAAATGGATATTGTCCGAACTTAACAAACTTATAGATTATGTATGTAGTGAACTTGATAAGTTCCATGTTACTGAAAGTAGTAGAGCCATGGAAGAATTTATGGATAAATTGTCCAATTGGTATATAAGACTAGGACGTAAGAGATATTGGGGCGAAGACTTTAGCGAAGATAAAAAGGCAGCATATGTAACTTTGTATACTGTACTTTCTACATATGTAAAATTGTCTGCACCATTTACACCATTTATGTGTGAAGCAATTTATCAGAACATTGTTAGGGGATTCGACAAAACTCAACCAGTTAGTGTACATCTATGCGATTATCCAGTAAGTGATAAATCTATGATTGATGAGCAATTGTGTAGTCAAATGAATTTGGTTAGAGAATATACCGAATTGGGTAGAAGTGCACGTAATTTGTCTGGTATCAAGAATCGTCAACCACTTAACGAATTGTATTTAACTGATGCTAACAATAAGACCAATCTTAAACCAAATTTAATTCAAATATTAAAAGATGAACTTAATGTAAAAGATGTTAAACAACATGAAGATTTATCTAAATTTGTTAATTATACTTTAAAACCACAATTAAAGACAATAGGTCCAAAATATGGCAAAAAACTTAATGCTATAAGAGAATTCTTGACTACTTGTGATGCTATGAAAGTTGTTTCTACTGTAGAAAAAGGCGAAGTGTTTAAGACAATGATTGATGGCGAAGAAGTAGAGTTTAGTAAAGATGACTTATTAATTTCTGTAAGCCAAAAAGAAGGTTATGCTTCGGCTACTGATGGCAATATTGCTGTTATATTGGATACACATTTAACTCAAGAGTTAATTGAAGAAGGTATTTATAGAGAATTTGTATCTAAAGTACAAAATTTACGTAAGTCTTCCAACTATGTTGTTACAGACCGTATACATATAGAAATTAGCGGAGATAAAGAAGTAGAAGATATAATATTAAAATTTGCTAATCAAGTTAAACAAGATGTACTTGCTTTAAGTGTAAAAGTCGGAACTGATGGTGAGTTTAGTGAAGAATTTAACTTGAATGATCGTATGTTAAAAGTATCAATTAAACGTTAAATTATAAAAGTGAAGTGAATCTTATAAAAGTGTTAACTTTTATGGTTTACTTCTTTTTTCGTTAAAAATATATTTATGTGTTGTTTAGAACAAAAATACTAATGTATAAAGATTTGTGATTGTTGTAATATTAAATTTGTTAACATCTGCGTAAAAATAATAATTAATATAAAGTAATTTAATATTAAAGTAACTTTATATGCTGGTAAATTGTTTAATTGTCTATTGTGTTTTTAATTAAATTGTTAAGTAAGTGCCAAATATTTGACATAATTGGCACATTGGTTTAGACTAGATTTAGGAGTTAAGATATGATAGATGTAATATATGAAGACAATCACATTATAGTAGTTATTAAGCCACAAAATGTCCCTACACAAGAAGATAGTTCAAAAGATAAAGATATGCTTACTATGGTTAAGGAGTATATTAAAGAAAAGTATAACAAACCGGGCAATGTATATGTAGGATTGGTACATAGATTGGATAGACCTACTGGCGGGGTTATGGTATTTGCAAAGACTTCAAAAGCGGCTAGTAGATTAAGTGAAGGTATCAAAAACAACGAAGTTAGTAAAAAATATCTTGCTATTGTGGACGGCGAAGTAAAAGTAAAAAGACAAAGATTAGTTGATTATTTAAAGAAAAACGAAAAAACTAATGTTGTTAGTGTGGTTGGTAGTGCAGTTAGTGATGCAAAATATGCCGAATTAAGTTATGAAGTAATTAATAGTGTGAAAAACACTAGTTTAGTAAAAGTAGATTTAGTAACTGGTAGAAGTCATCAGATAAGGGCACAATTAAGTCACAATGGTAATAGTATATACAATGACTTTAAGTATGGTTCGAAAACAAAAGGTAATCTTATGCTTTGGGCTTACGAACTAGTATTAATACACCCTACAACCAAGCAAAAGATGACATTTAAAGTACTACCAGATATGGTAGGTATGTGGAAATATTATGAAAATGATATTAACAAACTTGCATAATTACGTTTGTTATTTGTACAATGTTTAATTGTGCTTGTAATTTTTAACATTGTATGCTAGATTATTGATTTTAACATTGTATATTAGATTAATTATTCTTAAATATAGTAAAAATTCACGGGTTTTAACCCGTGGTTTTTCTTTAATGACAAAAAAAAGTATAGCATTTTATTTGTGCTATACTTTTTTTGTCTATTTTACCCGCCTAGATTACGCCAAACAAGTTTGTCGCTTGTTCGCTTTGCTCCCAAGTTCGACTATGCTCATAATGACAGGCGGGGGATTAGACAGCTTAACATATTAACATAATATACCATTGTATTAAAAAGGCAACCAATAATTATTAAGTGTGGTTAGATTTTGTTATTGCTGATACAATATATCAAATATTATTACACGTGCAGTCTATACTATTTTTATCTCCAACATACACCCTATACTTGTCATTCTGAGCGTAACGCAGCGGAGTCGAAATTTGATGTTAGTCAAATCGAAAGTGTGCTATGCATCTTTCGGAATCTCAAAACGTAAAGTTTCTATAACCACATACCTTACTTTTACCCCGCCTAGATTACGCCAAACAAGTGTGTCGCTTGTCCGTTTCACTTCCAAGTTCGCTCATAATGACAGGCGGGGGATTAGACAACTCGACATAATAAACTTTGATGTGCTTTTATTACTTTAAATAAAAAGTATAGCATTTATTTGTGCTATACTTTTTTTGTTTAATTATTTGTTTAATTATTTTTTGTTCAATTATTTAATTATTTAATTATTTAATTATTTAATTATTTAATTATTTAATTATTTATTTGTTTGTTTATTTTATATATTATTTTTATATTTTTTATGCATATCAAGTTGTAACATTATTAATATATGCCATGGTCGTTGGCTAATTGATTAGGATTGGGTTGTTCTTCGCTATCAGTAATTAGACAAGTTGTGGTCAACATAATTGAAGCGACACTACCAGCATTAAGCAGTGCTGTTTTTGTAACTTTTGTTGGGTCAATAATACCATTAACTATCATATCGACATATTTATCATTAAGAGCATCATAACCATAATTTTTTTGGTTACTATTTATTATTTTATCTATAATTACTCCACCATTTGTTCCTGCATTTTCTGCTATCTGATTAATAGGTGCAAGTAGTGACCTTTTAACAATTTCTGCACCTGTTTTTTCGTCACCATGTAAGGATTTAATCAATTGTTCTACTTTTGGTAAACATTTGATTAATGCAACTCCACCACCGGGTACTATCCCTTCAAGTGTTGCACTTTTTGTGGCAGAAATGGCATCTTCTATGCGTAATTTTTTCTCTTGCATTTCTGGTTCAGTGGTAGAACCAACATAAATAACAGCAATACCTCCAGTTAATTTTGCTAATCTTTCATTTAATTTTTCTTTATCAAAATCTGATTCTGCCATACTGATTTGGGTGCGTATTTTTTCTATTTGTTGTTTTATTTGTTCTTTATCGCCGTAGCCATTAGATATTAAACAGCTATCTTTAGTTACTTTTACACTTTTTGCTTTGCCTAGCATATCTAGTGAGAGATTGTTTAATGATATACCTACTTCGTCACTTATTACTGTACCACCGGTAAGTACGGCAATATCTTGCATAAATCCTGTTCGTTTATCTCCATAAGCAGGGGATTTGACGGCAACACAATTTAAGTTGCCACGTAATTTGTTAAGTACTAGAGTGGCTAGTACTTCGTTTTCTATCTCATCAGCAATAATTAGTAATGGCATATTTTTACTACTTATTTGTTCCAAAATAGGTAATATTTGATTAATATTAACTATTTTTGACTCGCATATTAGTATGTAAGCATTGTCAAGATTGGCTTCCAAAGTCGCTTGATTGGTTACCATATATGGAGATAAAAATCCACGGTCGAATTGCATGCCTTCGACTACTTTTAATTCGGTTTTGAAAGTTTTGCCATCTTCTACAGTTATTACACCATTTGTGCCCACTTTTTCGAATGCGTCTGCTATAAGTTTGCCTATCTCTTCATCGCCAGCACTTATTGAAGCAATCTGGTATATTTCGGTATTATTTTTAATAGGTGTACTTATATTTTCTAATTCGGCTACAGCAGTTTCACAAGCCTTTAAAATGCCTTTTTTTAGTATTATTGGATTGGCTCCAGCAGTATAGTTTTTTATACCTTCAACTACCATACTTTCAGCCAATACGCAAGCAGTGGTTGTGCCATCTCCAGCAATGTCGTTGGTTTTTATGCTTACTTCTTTAAGTAGGGCTGCACCCATATTTTCAAACTTGTCTTTTAAAGTAATTTCTTTTGCTATTGTTACACCATCATTGGTGATAAGTGGGGTAGTGTATTTTCTATCTAACACTACATTTCTACCTTTTGGCCCTAGTGTAACTTTTACTGCTTTTGCTAGTTTTTTTACTCCTGTTTCTAATTTTTTAATTGCATCAAATCCATCTAATATTTCTTTAGTCATTTTATTCCTCCAAAATTGCTAAAATATCTGCTTGTTTGATAAGCAGATATGTAGTGTTATCTATTTTAAATTCGCTAGTTGCGTACTTATTAAATAATACTTTTTCGCCTACATTTACTTTTATTTCTACATTATTACCATCTATAATTCCGCCATTGCCTACAGCCACGACTTTCGCTATATTGGGTTTATCTTTTGCTATGTCAGGCAATACAATCCCAGTTTTATTTTTTTCGACTTGCTCTTCTATTAATAGTATTTTATCGAATAAAGGTTTGATTTTCATATATCCTCCCAATTAATTATATTTTACAATAATTGTTTCACTTATGATTACTAGCCAATCGTAAGAAAATTAACTAAAAAAAATTATTTATAACAATTTTTGTTGAATAATCAAGTTTGTAACATTTTTGTAATATACATTAATAGTAAAACACCCAAATTAAAGGAATTCAATTTTATATGTCAAAAAATATTTTAAAGTATCAAGAAACAAGGCTTATTAAGTCTAGAAAAAAGAAGAGTAAAGGCTGGCTAGTGTTACTTATGTGTATAGTTATGGTGGGTGGGGTAATTATGTTATCTTCCACATTAAGTGGTGCATTAACTGTGGGCAACTTTGGATTTAATTTTTCAAGTTCTGCATTAAAAGTTAAAGCACATAGTTATTATGCAGTAACCATGGGCGAATATGATACACTTAACGAAGCCGAAACAGTCGCAAGCGGAACTAGTGTAATGGGTGCGGGTAGTTATATATGGAATACTGATAAAAAATATATAGTAATAGGCAATGTATATGATAATCTTGAAGATGCAAAAAAGGTAAAGGCTAATATAACGGACACAAATTACAATATAGGAATTAAAGAAATAAAGTATAAAAAAGTAAATTGTGATTTAAAGGCATTGACTAAAGAACAACGTAGTGTTATTAAGTCAAATTTGAACTATATTAACGAGTTATATGATAAATGCTATAATTACTCAATAAAATATGATAAAGGCGAAATCGTGGCTACTGTGGTGTCTAGTGAACTTAATTCGCTTAACGGCAACATTAAGGTTAATTGTAGTAGATTGGATAGTATTAATAGTGTTACAGTTATTCCACCCACACTAAAACTTAAAAATGCGTATGTGACCATATCTAACGAAATAGATAGTGCAGTACTAAAGGTTATACAAGGCTCAAGTGTTAATAGGGACTTAAAATATTTAACAACTAGTATAGCCATAATTAAGTATAATTTGTATCAACAACTTTAAATTTGATTAAAAATGTAGAAATAGTTTATATTTTTAAAAATATTTATTAATTGAAGGTTAAAATAGTTTAAAAAAAAATGAAAATATAGTAATATTTAATTATGAAAAAATATTATTTTAGTTTAGTGATAAAAATTGTAGCAATTGTCCTTATGATTGCTATAGATATGGCAACAAAATGCTATTTTGAAAATTATTTTAATAATGGTGGAGAAGATATAATCTTAATCGACAAACTTATAGGCATTACATACACTATTAATACTGGCGCTGCCTTTGGTATTTTTGGCGATAATACTATTTTGTTGGCTATATTTACAGTGTTATTTATAGCCGTATTCGGTTTTATAGACTTTTATTATCGTAGTGATAACGGCTGGTATGTTGTTGGTTTTTCTTTGATTATTGGCGGTGCTTTGGGTAATTTTATTGATCGTATTGCTTTAAAAGGTGTACGAGATTTTATCGAATTAAGGTTTATCGAATTTCCTATATTCAATTTCGCTGATTTGTTTTTAACTGCAGGTGTTATATGCTATTTGGTTTATTTGTTGTTCTACGAACTTAAAAAACCAAAGACAGTAGATATATCTCAAGATAAGGAATAATTGATTGGAATACATAATAGAAGAAAAAGATAATAAAGTAAGATTAGATAATTTTCTTTATGAAAAAGACTCTTCTTTTACTCGTTCGCATTATAAAAATTTAATAACTGAAGGCCATGTTCTTGTTAATGATAAACAAGTAAAAGCGGGATATAATTTAAGAGTAGGAGATAGGGTTGTTGTGGAGATGATTCCCAATCAACCTATCGAGACCAAGGCCGAAAATATACCACTTGATATAGTATATCAAGATGAAGATTTGGCTGTAATCAACAAACCAAAGGGTATGGTTGTCCACCCAGCCAATGGCAACTGGAATGGTACATTGGTTAATGCTCTTTTATATAATATAAAAGATTTAAGTGGTATTAATGGAGTTATTAGACCGGGAATTATACATAGATTAGATAAAGATACAAGTGGATTGCTTGTTGTGGCAAAGAATGATTTTGCTCATGTTAGTTTGGCAAAGCAGATAGCAGAAAAAACTTGTAAAAGAGTGTACCAAGCACTTGTAATAGGTAATATGCCAGAAGATAGCGGTGTAATAAGTAATTATTTAGGACGTGACAGTCACAATAGATTAAGATATACTGTTGTTGATAATGGTGGTAAGTATGCCGAAACACACTATAAAGTAATTACTAGATATAAAGACTATAATTTAGTCGAATTTGAATTAAAAACTGGCCGAACACATCAAATAAGAGTACATTGTAAATATCTTAATCACCCTATAGTTGGTGATGATTTGTATGGTGGTAAATCCAAGTTTAATACTCATGGACAGATGTTGCACGCATATAAATTAAGTTTTGTGCACCCTAGAACTCAAAAATATATGGAATTTACGGCTCCATTACCAGAATATTTTCAAAAAATAATACAAAATTTGCAAATTAATTAAATACTAGTTATTTACTAATTTATTTTTTTTTGATATTATATATATGTAATTATTTAATTGGAGAATGTATTATGTCTAATTTAACTTATAGATCGTTCGCTAGTGTTCTAGCATATATTGCTGTTATTTTGGTAGGTTGTTCTTTGCTTATTCAAGCATTGTTAAAGGGTAGTCAGATCGCTACAGTGTTAAAGATGACAGCAGATATTTTGGCTTATACTATGTTAGTAATTGCTAGTTTTTCATATGCAAGAAGCAGAAGAAATGTAATTTTTGTAATTATATGGATAGTATCTGTAGTATTAATCGTAGTTTCATATATCTTATAATAATAAGATTGGCACCAAAGTTGGTTGCCAATTTTTTTTATTAATGTTAAGATATAATGAAAGGAATGTGTTATGGATTTTAAAGCAATATTTAAAAATAAATTTGTAATTATCGGGCTGGCTTTAGCAGTGTTAATACTTATATCAGGGCTATTAAGCACAGTTAACTTGGTCTTTTATAGAATCACGTGCATTTTGTGTGCATTGTTGTGTATTGATATAGGTATAGGTGTGATTTTTAAGATTAAAAAAATTAAATCCGATGACCAAAGTCAACTTTTACCTTTGACCGAGCAAGATAAAGAATATGTTTCTAGAAAAAGAAAAAGCGAAATATTTAATAATGTTTTGATTATAATTATGTTTTTTTGTGCATCTATTGTATTTATAACTTTTGCTTTTAAATAAAATATAAGTGTTTATAAGTCTCCAATTGTGGGACTTTTTTGTTGTGATTTTAAATAATATTTTGGATTAAAAGTATATAATATTGATAATTTTGTAGATATAAAAAAGTATAAAAAAGGTTAATTATTAGTCGCATATTAAATTGCCAAAATAATATAAAAGTGTTACAATTATTCGTAGTGAAAATTTTAAGGAGAAATTATGGATTACAAAATTAATAAAGCAGAAAAGAATGTTGTAAAAATTAACATAACTTTATCTAAAGAAGAATGGGAAACCGAAGTAGAACAAGCATATACTCGCACTAGAGCAAAGTATAATGTAGAAGGTTTTAGAAAAGGTAAAGCCCCAAGAAAAGTTATTGAAGGTATATATGGCACTAATGTATTCTATGAAGAAGCATTAAGTGAAGGATTCTATAAAGCATATATGAACATTTTGGCTAAAGAACCTACTCTTGAACCAGTAGATGCTCCTAACATTAATGTTAATAAAGTAGATGCTGATGGCGTAGAAATTGAAGCAACTGTTGTTGTTAAACCAGAAGTTAAAGTTAACAAATACACTGGTTTTGATGTAGAACTTAAGAAAGAAAAAGTTACTAAAGAACAACTTGATGCTGAATTAGACAGAGTTAAAGAGCAAAATGTTAGACTTGTAGAAGTTGAAAGAGAAATTAAAGATGGCGATATTGCTAATATTAATTTTTCAGGTTCAGTTGATGGCGTTAAATTTGATGGCGGTACAAGTGAAGATTATGATTTAGGTATCGGAAGTAAGAGTTTTATTGAAGGCTTTGAAGAACAACTTATTGGTCTAAAAGCAGGTGAAGATAAGGACGTTAATGTTACTTTCCCTAAAGAATATCATGTTAAGGAATTAGCAGGTAAACCAGCAGTGTTTGCTTGTCACGTTAATGCTGTTAAAGAAAAACAATATCCAGAACTTAATGATGAATTTGCATCTAATGTTTCTGAATATGAGACTATGGCAGAATTTACCGAACATATGAAAGAACATCTTCAAGAACATCTTGACGAACATGCTAGATACGATGCTGTTACAGAAATTATCGACAAAATTGTTGAAAATACTGAAGTTGAAGTTCCTAATCAAATGGTTGAAACCGAACTTGACAATATGATGAAAGAAACTGAATATAGATTAATGTATCAAGGACTTAATCTTGAAGCATATGCCAACTACATGAATACAACTGTAGAAAAATTAAGAGAAGACAGACGTGCTGATGCATTAAAATCTGTTAAAGTAAGACTTGCATTAACTTATATTCTAGACAAAGAAAAGATTACTGTTACTGATGCAGAAGTAGACGAAAAAGTAGAAGAAATGGCAAAATCTGCTAATAAAACTGCAAAAGAAATAAAAGAATCTTTAAGTGAAGATAGATTAAATTACATTAAGAATGATATACTTAATAAGAAACTTATTGATTTTATATTTGAAAAGAATATTAAAAAATCTAAATAATATAATCAAGTTTTATAGTATTAATAGAAGGAGAATTATATGTTAATACCTTATGTCATTGACCAAACAAGTAATGGCGAACGTAGTTATGATATTTATTCTAGATTATTAGAAGACCGTATTATATTTATAACTGGTGAAATAGATGACAATGTTGCTAATACTGTAGTAGCACAATTAATATACCTAGAAGGCAAGAATGCTGATAAAGATATTTCTTTATACATTAATAGCCCAGGTGGAAGTATCTCTGCCGGTATGGCAATTTATGATACAATGCAATATATTAAATGTGATGTTTCTACTATTTGTGTAGGACTAGCAGCTAGTATGGGTGCGTTCTTGTTGGCTGCAGGTGCTAAAGGTAAGAGAATGTGTTTGCCTAATAGCGAAGTTATGATTCATCAGCCATTAAGTGGTGTCCAAGGACAAGTTACTGATATTCAAATTACTGCTAATCATGTTACCAAGATTAAAAAACGTATGAACGAAATGCTCGCTAAAAATTGTAATCAACCATTAGAAAAAATCGAGCAAGACGTTGAACGTGATAATTGGATGAATGCTCAAGAAGCAAAAGAATACGGACTAGTAGATAAAGTTATTGAAAAAAGATAACATTATTAAATAAAAAACTTATACATTGATATAATGTATAAAAAATATTAAGTAAAAGAAGTACATTATGAAGCAAAATGTTATATATAACTTTAGGCATTATAGTACTTCTTTTAATTTTTAGGAGATATATGAAAAAAGATATAAGTAATATGTATTGTTCGTTCTGCGGGAAAAGTCAATTAGAAACAAAAAGATTAATAAGTAGTCCAGATGGATTAAGTTATATTTGTGAAGATTGTATTTCTGCGTGCAAAGACATTCTTACTGAAGAAGATAGATTAAGTGGTACAGATAAGATAGATTTACCTACACCCGAAATTATTAAACAAATACTAGATGATTATGTTATAGGACAAGACGATGCTAAACGTGTATTGTCTGTAGCAGTATATAATCACTATAAACGTATTAACTACAACATTGATGCCAAGTTTAAAAAAGATGGTGTAGAAATGATAGATTTAGATAAAAGTAACGTACTTCTTATAGGACCTACCGGTAGTGGAAAAACATTACTTGCCAAGACTTTAGCACGTATACTAAAAGTACCTTTCGCACAAGCCGATGCTACCACACTTACTGAAGCAGGTTATGTAGGGGAAGATGTAGAGAATATACTTTTAAAACTTATACAAAATGCTAATTATGATATTAAAAAAGCCGAACGTGGTATAATATATATAGATGAAATTGATAAGATAACCAAAAAGAGTGAGAATCGCAGTATAACTAGAGATGTATCAGGGGAAGGGGTTCAACAAGCACTATTAAAGATAATAGAAAGCACCGTGGCATCAGTTCCACCACAAGGCGGACGTAAACACCCACAACAAGAATTAATACAGATAGATACTTCCAATATTTTGTTTATTTGCGGTGGTGCATTCGTAGGACTTAAAAATATAATAGAAAAACGTACAAATATCTCTTCACTTGGATTCAATAGTAATATTACTTCAAGTAATGAAGAAGAGGGTACAGGTGCTGTATTAAAGAAAATTCAACCACAAGACTTGATTAAGTATGGATTGATACCAGAGTTTGTAGGAAGATTGCCTATAGTGGTAGGACTTGATGATTTGGATGAAGATGCTTTGGTGGATATAATGCAAAAACCTAAAAATGCTATAACCAAACAATATAAAGAAATGTTTAAGATTGATGGTGTAGACCTTGAATTTAAACCAGAAGCCATAAGGGCAGTTGCTAAAAAAGCAATAAAACTTAAGACTGGAGCAAGGGGACTACGTACAATATTGGAAAACTGTATGTTGGATCTTATGTTCTTAACACCTTCTGATAAAAATATCAAAAAAATAATTATTTCTGAAGATACCATCAATAGTGGCAGTCAACCAGAGATAATAAGAGATGATAAAACAGAGAAATCTACAGAAAAAAATAATCTAGAAACTGCTTAATAATTTATTAATTGTTATATTAAAAAGAAGTGTTAATTTTTGAATTTGTACCATAAGTATCAATTCGAAAATATGACACTTTTTTCTTTATTTATGCACAATAATCTGATATAATAACAATAAGTGGTAGGTTTATGACAAAAATATTGGTTGTTTCTGACACTCACGGGTGTAAAACAGAACTTAATAAACTAATCAAAGATAATCCATGTGATTATGTTTTCTTTTTAGGAGATACCATTAATGATATAGTTGATGTGCCTACAGATAACCTGTATGTTGTTAAAGGTAATTGGGATATAACATTAAAATATAAAAGTAAACAGTATATAAATATTGAAGGAATAGATATACTATTATTGCATGGCTATGGATATGGAGTGCGTAAATCTTTGGGGAAATTAGTAGAATTAGCAAAATCACATAATGTTAAATTAGTTTGCTATGGGCATAGCCATCTACAAAGAACTGATGTTATAGATGGTATCACTTTTGTTAACCCAGGAGCGTACTCACTAGCCAAAGGTGGTAAATTCACATATAGTATAGTAGAAATCACTGATAAAAAAATTTATGTAAATATGTTAAAAAAATAAAAATAATTTGTTGACACGGGCTATCTTTAATGGTATTATATTATTGCTTTTGTAAAAAGGCGGGCAAGGGAATTAGATGCGGATGTAGCTCAATGGTAGAGCTCTAGCCTTCCAAGCTAGTAACGTGGGTTCGATTCCCATCATCCGCTCCATTTTTAGTAAGGGTATTAATATAGGTTTTGTTCCAGATTTATGCGCCAGTAGCTCAGCTGGATAGAGCATCGCCCTTCT